>Ga0326597_10001065_pt1 | contig 45715 bp, 54 predicted proteins | sample RVTome_12_FD_203789 | JGI IMG/M metagenome (GOLD analysis project Ga0326597, IMG submission 203789) | Soil microbial communities from uranium-contaminated site in the Upper Colorado River Basin, Wyoming, United States - RVT100D185 | ecosystem: Environmental > Terrestrial > Soil > Contaminated >...
TTTCAGTGGTGCAACCATTCCGTCCACTGGAGATGTTTCTGGATTTGTTTTTGATGCACCCACCTCGGGTGGGCTGGGGGGTGTTTTAGTAGAATTCACGCAGAATGATACGATTTTGTATTCTGCCACAACAGACATAACAGGTCTTTACGAGATGTTCGGAGTTACAGCTGGATTCTATACAGTACGTTACTCTAAGCCAGGGTATGTTACACAAGCAATAGAGCGACAGGTCACTGCTGGCTGGAACATATATCCTACAGTGAATTTAGTAGGGATAGATACAGATGGCGATGGGCTAACGGACAATTGGGAAGTCTCTGGCTTTGATTACGACCATGATGGGAACATTGACGTTGATTTGCCTGCCATGGGGGCTGATCCATTGCATAAGGATATATTTGTGGAAATAGACTGGATGGAAGCAAGTGAATTTGAAACCGAGTCTCATAAACCGTGTATAAATGGCCTTGACAGTGTTATAGCCTCTTTTGCGAGAGCACCCGTTAAAAACCCTGACAGTTCAATGGGGATTAACTTACATATTGATTATGGACAGGGCGGATTGTTCACGGGGGGAAATTCAGTTCCTCACGATAGTGACTTAAATCCAGTCTGGAATAAATTTGACAATCTCAAACAAGCAAACTTTGCTACAGCTCGCCACCGCATCTTCCATTACTGTATTTTTGCTCACAAATTTGATAATACCAATTCGAGCGGAGTCTCCAGAAACCCTAATAATAATTTTTTTGGCGGTGCAAGCGATTTTTTGGTCACCCTGCTTGGTGTAAAGTGCGATTCTGCGCTCTGGGTTATTAGACAAGCCGGTACTTTTATGCACGAATTGGGACATAATCTAGGCTTGGCGCATGGAGGAGGTGATCATATTAACCTTAAACCTAATTATTTGAGTGTGATGAATTACGCCTTTCAATTTTTTGGTTTGCGATACAAGGGCTGGGATGGTTTATTGGATTATTCTAGGTTTACTCTCCCAGATTTAGATGAAAATAATCTCGATGAAAATGTAGGGCTTAATGGGGGTCCGGCACTCTCTGGTTATGGTACTCGGTTCAATCCTCAAGAGGGAATTTGTCAGTTACGGCATTGTCTTGATGAAAAAACTGTAAATGATGCAAATGGTTTCATTGATTGGAACCAAAATAAAGGAGACCCAGAATCAGGTGTTAGCAGTAACATAAATGGCGGTAGGTGTATTCTTCTTTTTTGTCTCAATCCGAAAGATACTCTTAAAAGTTTTAACGACTGGGACTCTCTGATTTTCATGGGTGGCTCAATTGGTGCTAGTGGAGTACCTGCTGAGAGCCTTCCTATGGAGACTGAATGGGATACACTCGAAATAACGAACGACGAAATTCAATTATTATGCGAAGCAAAAGCTGGCGACGCCAATCTTGATGGAAATGTAAATCTTTCTGATATTATCTATAAAGTTAATTATATATTTAAGGGAGGACCGGCACCATACCATATGTGTGCTGGTGATGATAACGTAGATAGAAAAGTGAACCTACTGGATATAATCTATGCAGTAAACTATGTTTTCAAAGGTGGTCCTTCTCCAATAAAATCTGGCGTTTGCTGTTTGTAAACTAACCCCTCCCTAACCCTCCCCTAAAAGGAGAGGGAACGGTTAATTAAAAGCAAACCTGATATTCTTATGCGGTCTCCAGGCCGGAGAGATAATATTATTTTGCTTAAAACCAGATACAAGTCTGCCCCAGGTCACCGAAAACTCCCCATATTTATCGTTAATCTTATCCATGGCATAGATGAGGCATTGCCTCCTGTTTTCTTCCGGCATCAAACTCAACTGCTGTGAGCCGCAAATCAGATTCGAAACCGAAACCCCCAATAATCTAACCCCAATCGCTTCTACATTGAATTTGTCCAAGATTCTCACAGCCGTATTATAAATCTCCACCCCTTCATCCAGACCCGCCTTAGGCGGGCTAATCGTCACCTGCTGCCCGAAAGTGGTAAAATCCGGAATTCTGATAATCAGATGAACCGTCTTCCCCTTATAGTTCTCTTTTCTCAAGCGGCGAGCCACCTGCTCGGAAAGCTGCAGAAGATATTTTTTAGCCACTTCCCTGTCAAAAGTATCTTTTGGAAGAGTGAAAGAATGCCCTACCGATTTAGCCGGCTCGACATAATCATAAGGCGTAACTTCTGCATCATCCACTCCATTTGCCATGTCATGTAAATGCAAACCCACGATTCCGTACATTTTTTGTAAAATTTCTACCGGATAACGAGCCAGCTGTCCACAGGTGTAAACTCCCCATTTATTTAATTTCTCGGTGATTCGGGGACCGATACCGCAAATCTCCTGAATGGGCAAATTTTCCAATACCTGCTGGATTTTCTCCGGCTCGATTATAACTAAGCCATCCGGTTTTTTCAAATGGCTCCCTAATTTAGCTAAAAGTTTATTGGGGCCGATTCCGACCGAGCAGGTTATATCCAATTCTTCCCTGATTCTCTTTTTAATCTTTAAAGCTATATCTTTACCAGACCCAAAGAGCCGTTGGCAACCGCTTACATCTAAAAAACATTCATCTATGGAAAAAGTTTCTACCAGAGGAGTGAACTGGGTGAACATTTCTATTAAATGATTGGAAACCGCTACATAATTGGCGGGATTACATTCTATCAAGATAGGATTTTTACATAGTTTTTTAGCCTCCCAAAGATTCATTCCGGTTTTAACCCCCAAAGCCCGGGCTTCGTAAGAAGGTGAGATAATCACAGTCCGTCCCTTAGGATTGCCGCAGACCAAAACCGGCTTCCCTTTTAGATGAGGATTAGTCCTTTGCTCCACCGCCGCAAAGAAAGCATTCATATCTAAATGTAAGATCGTCCGGTTTTGCATAAGAACAGATTTTTACTTTTGGATTCAACAACCTTTAGGAATCACTTCAACTAACCTCACCCCCATTTATGGTGAGCGAAGTCGAACCCACCCTCTCCTAAAAGGAGAGGGAGTAGTTCCCCCCATTATAGGGAAGAGAGCTTGTTCCCTCTCCTGTAAGGGGAGGGCTAGGGTGGGGTCAGTTTACAAAACTGCGTCAGGTTTAAGAACCTGACGCAACTAAGAATCTTCTATCCCTCTTTCCAGGTCTGTTTAATATTCCAGGCGTACTTTTCTTCATCATAGCAAATCTCAAAAAAATTATCATCTTTATCAACAATTCCGAAATGATGCCATTTATATTTCCCCACCGGGGCCGACCAATGGCTGGTTATTCTGGAAATTTTATACACCCTGCTTTTCCACTTGAAAGAAATTGGCTTAATCTTCCCTTTTTGGAAAACAGCCAGGACCTCTATCGGCTCGCCAAGCGTTTGATACATAACAAGATGCAAACATTGTTTGCTTTTTTAAAAATTTCTCTTGACAAAATGAACATCCGTTCACTATTATACACAAGCATTAAAAGTATGTCAAGAAAAAAAATGAAAAAAAAGAAAGTTCCCTATCCTTTAAGGAGAGGGCTAGGGTGAGGTCAGTAAATACAATATTACCTTAGACAAAAGGAGAAAAAATGCTGGAAGAATTAACCTTCAGGCAGAAAGAGATTTTAAATTTTATTTCTCAAGCCATCCAGGATAAAGGTTATCCGCCTACTTTGAGAGAAATTGGGAAGAAATTTAAAATTGCCTCTACTAACGGGGTTCATACTATTCTGGAAAATCTGGAGAAGAAAGGTTACATCAAAAGACAGCCTTTACTTTCCAGAGGTATCGAGCTTATGCAAAATATCAGGGCTAACTTTACCTTGATTCCGGTACTCGGCAGAATCGCCGCCGGACTTCCTATTTTAGCGGTGGAAAATATCGAAACCCATTTGGCGGTGGATAAAACTTTTTTGCCCGGTGGAGAGATTTTTTCCTTGAAAGTGGTGGGTGAAAGCATGAAAGAGGCCGGAATTCTGGATGGGGATTATGTTTTAGCCCGCAGGCAGGAGACTGCCGAAAAGGGTGATATTGTGGTGGCGGTTATTGGAGAAGAAGCTACGGTTAAAACTTATGTCCCATTAAAAAATATGATTCGTTTAGAGCCGGCCAATTCGGATTTTGAGCCGATTATTGTGGATAGAAAAACCCCTGGGTTTTTCATCGCCGGTAAAGTTATGGGCTTGATGCGAAAGATGTGAGGGAGATACCCCCGGTTTGTCATCCTGAACGAAGTGAAGGATCTCGAAGTTACCCTCTAAAAATGAGATTTTTCGCTTTCGCTCTGAATGACCTTAAAAAAATTACGGCCGAGTAAGTTTTGTTTGAGATAATCAAAACACAAATTGTAGCTGAATTTGAGTTAAATCTTCTCTGATTTGAAAACACAATGAGCTAATAGATTTTTTCTTTTGATGAAATTTAGTCAGAGTAGTCCCCACATACCAGCCGATAGCTGAGCCCACCAAAACGTCCGAAGTGAAGTGAACGTTGTCGTTTAATCGTGACCAGGCCACCGAGGTTGCGGCTGAATAAACCAAAATTTTCACCCACCACTTGGGGTATTGATGGGCAATCACCGAAGAAAATGCAAAAGCCGTAGAAGCATGTCCGGAGGGGAAAGAAAGGGAGTTTGTGCCCGGAGAAAAATCTAACATTTTGAAAAAATAAGCTCCTTTATTACCGCTGGGCCTTTCCCTACCTGTAATATATTTCAAGCTCAAAACCACAGCTTGAGTAAATAGAATTGATTTAAAACCCAAATAAGCCGTATCTTTGGCTTTTTGATCTTTAAAAACCAGCCCCTTTACATAAATACCGCCAAGCAGAAAATTAGGCAGTTTATCCCCGTAAGGTCGCGCAAAATCCGCCAATTTATCGGAAGAATTGTTACGATTATCCTGAAAAAAGTCCTGCAAATCCTCATCCACCAGAAAAACTGTGACTCCCATCGCCAGAAAACCGGCTGTTTTCCAGCGGGCATTTTTACTTAAATGAAACGGCGAAGTAAAAAGGTGCTTACCATCCTTGTAAAAATCCTCCACCAAAAAATCCAAAATGTTGGAATCTTTTTTATCTTGAGCTTTACTTAATTGTGGAGTAACACAATTCCATAAACTCAAAAACAACAAAAAATTAATAGACCTTAAAATAACTTTATCTGGAAATTTCAACCTAGGTTAATTTAAATTTTTCTGGAGCGGGATTTTTTTCTGATTCGATAATCCGGTTTTGGCTCCGCCACTTTAGAGTAAGTGCACCAGTAAACCTGCTGCATTTTCTCTAAAACATTCGGCATCTTCTCTTTCAAGCTTTTGGGCTGCAGCCTTTCAAATTTATTCATTCTCTTTTCCCGACAATTTTAAAAAACTTTTTTCTGCCGATTCTGACCAAAATCTCCTCGTCTAGTTGAATTTTCTGATTCTCATCCTCTATTCTTTTGTCATTAATATATACCCCGCCCTGTTGGATTAACCTTCTGGCTTCAGAAGTAGAGCTGACACATCCGGTTTGAGCCAGCAGCTTCCCAATCCAGACCTCTTTTTCGGATGAAGTAAAATTAAGCACCGGAGCATCTTCGGGAAAGATTTTTTCTTTGAATGTTTTTTCAAAACTTTCTTTGGCGCTCTGGGCTTTTTTCTCTCCATGGTAAGTGGCAACAATTTCATAAGCCAATCTTTTTTTCCAGAGCATGGGGTTGACTGTCTTTTCTCTTAATTCTGTCTTCATTCTGGCAATCTCCGGTTGTGATAGATGGGTCAAAAGCTCAAAATAAGTTTCGATAAGATTATCAGGAATTGACATAATCTTGCCGTACATCTGGTCCGGGGAGTCTGTGACACCCACATAATTCCCCAGGCTCTTGCTCATCTTCTCTTTACCATCGGTTCCTACCAGAAGCGGCAATAACATCACCACCTGCGGCTCCTGTCCGTATTCTCTTTGAATCTCCCTTCCCACCAAAAGATTAAATTTCTGGTCCGTGCCTCCCATTTCCACATCTGCTTTCAGGGCAACCGAATCGTAAGCTTGCATTAACGGATATAAAAATTCCAGAACCGAAATCGGCTGCTGACTGCGGTAGCGCTTGGAAAAATCATCCCGCTCTAACATTCTGGCTACCGTGTATTTGGCGGTCAAGTGCAGCACATCTTCAAAGTTCATAGCCTCCAGCCATTTACTGTTGAAAACCACCTTAGTCTTTTTGGGGTTTAAGATTTTAAAAATCTGTTTTTTGTAAGTCTCCGCATTTTCTAAAACCTCTTTGCGGGACAGTCTTTTTCTGATTTCGGAACGGCCCGAAGGGTCTCCCACCATAGCGGTGAAATCGCCGATGACAACTATTACCTGATGCCCCAGATCCTGAAACTGTTTTAGCTTGTGCAGAGTTACCGTATGACCTAAATGGATATCCGGCACCGTAGGGTCCAAGCCCTCTTTGACTTTCAGGGGGGTCTTTGACTTAATAGATTTTTCTAACTTTTTGACGAATTCATCTTCCGGGATTATTTCCACCACCCCGGCTTTGAGGATTTCCAGCTGCTTTTTGACTTCGTCCATAATTCAAAGTTTATATTAAATTTCCTCAAAAATCAAGCCGAATTCTTTTAGAGAGAGTAGCGGCATATCCGTGGGTGACAGCTAAAATATTCTTGACAGGTTGCTATGGGGAAGTTTACTTAATCCCTGACGTTAATTAGATTGTGAGTTAGATGTCGATTCCTGCGTATATATAATAACAATTTTATGAGTAAAAGAAAATCATATATAGTCGGGGGATCCATCGTCCTGTTTTTTGTGCTTCTGGCCCTGACCCTCAGAATTAATCGGATTTACCAGAAAGACCTGCCTTCTCTGGAGGAACTGCACAATATCGAACCCAGCCTGATTACCAGAATCTATTCTGTGGATGGAAAAGTCCTGCACGAGTTTTACAGCGAAAGAAGAACCTTGACCCCCCTGAACCGAATGCCCCGCCATTTGATTGAGGCCTTAATCGCCACCGAAGATAACCGGTTTTATAAACACTGGGGTGTGGACCTGCTGGGGATTGGCAGAGCTTTTGTTACCAATATTTTCAAAGGAGGATTTGTACAGGGAGGTTCCACTATCACCCAGCAGTTGGCCCGCACCCTGTTTTTAACCCGGGAAAAGACCATTACCCGTAAAATCAAAGAGGGTCTGACCGCCATCAAAATTGAGCGAACCTATTCTAAAGATGAAATTCTGGAACTGTATCTAAACCAGAGTTATTTTGGCAAAGGAGCTTATGGAATCCAGTCCGCCGCTTTTACCTATTTTGGAAAGGCGGTAGACAGTTTGACTGTTTCGGACTGCGCCGTGTTGATTGGTATTTTAAAGGCACCCAATCGCTATTCCCCCTTGGTTTCGCCGGAACTGGCCCGGGGCAGAAGAAACGTGGTGCTGAAATCTTTAGCTAACTGGGGGACTATCACCAGAAAAGAAGCCGACAGCTTGCAAAAACTTGAATTGGCAGTTAATCCTTCCACCGGCCAGGGGGGTGAAGCTCCCTACTTCACCGAGATGGTCAGACAGTATTTAGAGGAAAAATATGGTGAAGGAACTCTCTACTCCGGGGGACTATCGGTCTACACCACTTTGAATCTGGAGCTGCAGAAGACCGCCGATACCGCTTTGAACTTCCAGTTGAACATATTGCAGAAACAGATGGAAAATACTCATAGTTTAAGAGATCAGAATTATACCCTGGAGGTTCCCGACACTGTTAAAACCAAAAGCAAAACCCAGACCAAAAGGGTATACAAGAAAATTCACGGAGCTTTGGTTGCAATAGATAATCAGACCGGTGATATTTTAGCTTTAATCGGAGGACGGGATTTCGTCCAGACCAAATTTAACCGGGCAGTTCAGGCCCTAAGGCAACCCGGCTCGGCTTTCAAGCCTTTTGTTTATGCGGCGGCTATTGATGAAGGTTTTAAACCTACTGATATTTTCTATGACACTCCCATTGTATTGACCGACGGGACCGGCAACGAGTGGAAACCCAATAATTATGACCGGGAATTCAGAGGACCGGTGACTTTGCGAGTGGGCTTGCAGGACTCCCGTAATTTGGTGGCTATAAAACTTCTGCAAAAAATCGGGCCTCAAAAAGCAGTGGACTATGCTTATAAAATGGGAATCAGGACCAACCTCTATGCCGTTCCTTCCATCGCTATCGGAACTTCGGAAGTGACTTTATTGCAAATGGCCCAAGCTTTTTCGGTTTTCCCCAATCAGGGCATCAAAGTTGAGCCCCGTTTTATTTTGAAAGTTTCTGACCGTTACGGAAATATTCTGGAAGAAAATAAAACCGTGAAAAGACAGGAAGTTTTGTCGCGGCAGACCGCATACATCATGACCAATATGCTGCAATCGGTGGTTGACAGAGGGACCGGATTTGCCGTGAGGGCTTTGGGATTTTCCCGACCGGCCGGTGGGAAAACCGGTACTACGGATGAGACCACCGACAACTGGTTTATAGGCTTTGTACCGCAGATTACGGCCGGAGTCTGGATCGGGTATGATGATAAGACTTCTATAGGCCCCAATCAGACCGGAGGAGGTACCTGTGCCCCGGTTTGGACTAATTTTATGAAAAAGGCTTGTGAAAAGCTGGCTCCGGAAAATTTCGCCATTCCTCCCGGTATTGTCTTTAGAAATGTTTGCCTGGAATCCGGAGATTTGGCTGGCCCCAACTGCCCCAAGCCGGCTTTTGAGGTTTTTACCGAGAAAACCGAGCCCAAAACCGGCTGTCATCTGCATCCCGGAAGCAGCACCTTTTTTACACCCTGAAATTTTGGTTACGCCTACGGCATCCCGAGAAAACGAGGGACACCATCCCCCAGTGGTCAGTAACTCCACTTCCTTAGAGTTTTTGAATCCAGATAATACAAAATCTTTTTTAGCCTTTTCTTTTTCTGTGAACCAATCTTGAAAGAATAAAGCAGGTTTTTAACAGCGCCCTCTCCCTTTTCTGTATCATTGGCTAAAACAATGGCCAAGGTCTCCCCTTTTTTAACCAAATCTCCCACTTTCTTTTTTATCAACAATCCCACCCCATAATCAATTTTAGTTTCTTTGGTTTTGCGTCCGGCTCCCAATTCCAGAGCAATCATACCAATTTCAAAAGTGTTGATGGACTGGACACAGCCGGCTTTGGGGGCTTTAGCTTCCAATCGAAATTTGGCTTCCGGCAATATACTGTAATCTTCTATTATTCCGGTATCTCCTCCCTGATGCTGTAACATTTGTTTAAATTTCTCCAAAGCTTGCCCATTGCGGATTTGCTCTTCTAAAAGTTTTATCCCCTGCTCAAAATTTTTCACTCTGCCAGCCAGCAGCAGCATTTGAGAGCTTAAGGCAAAAGCGACCTGCTTCAAATCTGGTGGAGCATTTCCTTTTAAGAATTCTATGGTTTCTGTGACCTCTAAAGAATTGCCGACCGCTTCACCTAAAGGTTCGTTCATATCTGTAATCAAAACTGTCATTTTTCTTTTAAACCTGTTCCCGATTTTAATCAAATTTTTGGCTAAGCCGATGGCCTCTTTTTCGGTCCGCATAAAAGCTCCGTTGCCAGATTTGATGTCAAAAACAACACCATCGGTCGCCAAAGACAATTTTTTGGATAAAATGCTGGCAGTGATAAAAGGGATATAATCAACCGTAGCAGTCACGTCTCGCAGAGCATAAATTTTCCCGTCAGCCGGGGCTATCTCGTCAGTTTGACCCATTATTGCCACACCGATTTCAGATAAAGTTTTTTTGAATTCTTCTATACTTAGATTAGTTCTGAAGCCCGGTATCGATTCCAGCTTATCTAAAGTTCCGCCGGTATGTCCCAAAGCCCGGCCTGAAACCATAGGCACCGCCACTTCGCAGGAAGCCACCAGGGGGGCTAAAATTAAAGAGACTTTATCCCCTACTCCCCCGCTGCTATGCTTGTCAATTTTTTTCCCTTGAATGGAGCTCAAATCTACGGTCTGACCGGATTCCAGCATAGCCCTGGTCAGATTATATGTCTCTTCCTCATTCATTCCGTTCAAAAAAACCGCCATCAGGAAGGCAGAAAATTGATAATTCTGAATTTCACCTGCGGTGTAGCCGGACACCAGAAATTCAATCTCCTTTTGAGACAGGTTTTGTTTATTTCTTTTTTTGAGGATTAACTCGTAGGTATTCATACAGCTTTGAAAAACTTTTTAGGTAATCAGAGGGTTTGTTCTTGTTGTAACATCTCCTGCATAATCTTAACGCTGGCCGAGGTCCCGATTCGATTAGCCCCGGCTTCGATTAGCTTCAAAACAGTTTGATAATCTCTAATTCCTCCGGAGGCTTTTACTCCAAAATCCGGACCCACAGCTTCCCGGATAAGTTTTACATCTGGAACTGTGGCACCCCCGGTACCAAGACCGGTATTGGTCTTGACAAAATCAGTCCCGGAATTTCTGACAATCAAAGCCGCCTCTCTTTTTTCTTCGTCTGTCAAAAGCCCGGCTTCAATGATAACTTTCAGGATTATTCCTTCGCCACAAATCTTTTTAATGGAGTTGATCTCGTCTTCAACCAATCTAAATTTTTTTTCCTTGAAAGCACCTACATTCATCACCATATCAATTTCTGTAGCTCCCTCTTTAATTTCAGCTTCAGTTTCAAACACTTTTATTTTTGTGGTAGTTGCACCAAGAGGAAAACCCACCACCGAGCCGACTTTTACTTTTGAACTTTTTAAAAATTTGTGACAAAAATTCACCCAGAAAGGGTTCACAAATACGCTGGCAAAGCCAAATTTTACAGCTTCCTGACAGAGTCGTTCTATTTGAATTGAAGTAGCCTCCGGTTTGAGCAGAGTATGGTCAATTAAACCGGCTATGTTGGTAATTTGTTCTTTCAAAATTTAGCGAATTTTCTTGAAGGCCTTGGGTAAAAGCTCTTTCAATGTATAATTTTTGCTCTTTCCGCTTACAGTAGCACAGATTATTTTCAAATCCTGGCAAAATTCTGATAAAACCTGCAAACAGGCACCACATAGATTTTTGGGTTCTCTGGTATCGGTGACAATGACAATTTTTTCAAAATCTCTTTCGCCTTGGGAAACAGCGGTAAAGACCGCCATTCTTTCAGCGCAGGTTGTCAATCCATAAGAAGCATTTTCTACATTCACTCCGGTATAGACCTTGCCGCTGCTGGACAATAAGGTACAGCTTACTTTGAAGTTGGAGTACGGAGCATAGGCATTCTTGCGAACTGATTTGGCTTTTTGAATTAGTTCTTGGTCGGTCATAAAATTTGTTTTAGAAAACTTTCACCTACACCAGTCTCTTTTAAACCAAAAATTTCAACCAGGGTAGCTCCAATATCTGCAAAAGTTTTTCTTATTCCCAGATTGACATTGGATTTTATCTTTTTCCCATAAACTAAAAGGGGTACATATTCTCGGGAATGATCGGTTGAAGGTGTGGTCGGGTCACAGCCGTGGTCTGCGGTCAGTATCAGAAGGTCATCTTCTTTTAAATTTTCCAAAATGTTCGGTACAAGTGTGTCGAACTGCTGTAAACCAGAGGCAAAACCAATCGGGTCATTTCTGTGTCCCCAGAGAGTATCGAAATCAACCAAGGTGGTAAAATATAAACCGGAACTGTTTTGTTTCAAAGCCTGCAAAGTTTTTTTAACTCCATCCTGATTATCAACAGTATGGTAGGTATCGGTTATGCCCCGCCCACCAAACAAATCTTCAATTTTGCCTATTCCTACAACTTTAAAATTTTTGGCCTTCAGCTGGTCCAAAATGGTTTCTCCATAAGGTTCCAGGGAAAAATCCTTCCGGTTAGCAGTTCTTTTAAAGCTTCCCGGTTTTCCGGTAAACGGACGGGCAATTACTCTTCCGACAGCATTTTCGCCTTTCAAAATCTTTCTGGCGACCTTGCAGATTGAATACAATTTTTCAATGGGAATAATTTCTTCATGCGCTGCAATTTGAAAAACCGAATCCGCCGAGGTGTACACAATCGGATACCCGGTTTCCATGTGCCGGGAACCTAATTTTTCTATTATTTCAGTCCCGGAAGCGGCGTAATTTCCCAGAATTTTGCTACCGATTTGTTTTTCGAAATCCTGAATCAAACTTGGAGGAAAACCGTTGGGATAAAGCGGAAGCGGCTTTTTCAAAACCAGACCCATCATCTCCCAGTGTCCGGCTGTGGAATCCTTACCCACCGATAATTCAGCCATTTTCCCGTAATTCCCTATGGTTGGATAATTATTTGATACCCCCAAAATCTTATCAATTTTTCCTAATCCCAGCTTTTCAAGGTGGGGAAGTTTTAATCCTCCCACTGCTTTAGCGGTATTGACCAGGGTATTGGAACCACCATCTCCATATTCAGCCGCATCCGGCAATTCTCCAATTCCACAGCTATCCAAAACTAGTAGAACCACCCTTTTCAACATAAATCAAAACAAATCTAATAGTTTGAACAAAATTTGTAAAGGAAAGATTCTGGAATTCGTGGAAAACAAAACGGCAACCTAGCGGCTGCCGTAGGCGGTAAATTAAATATCCGGTAAATCTTTACTCTTTTTTCGCTAGTTTTTCCGGTGCAATAATTCCGCTCACTTCTGTTTTTTCAGTTTTTTCTTCTTTCGGTTTCTTGGCTTCCTCTTCCTTGACTTTGGCTTTTTTCCCTTTTTTCTCTTTTTCTACCACCGGTTTGGCGGTTAATAATTCCACCAGAGATAAAGAAGCCCCATCACCCAAGCGGGTTCCCAATCGCAAAACCCGGGTGTAACCCCCGTTACGGCTGGCAAACTGGGGAGCAATCTCTTCAAAAAGTTTTTTGACCAAGTTATGGTCTCTTAAAATTCTATAAGCTTCTCTTTTGGCAGCCAAATTCCCCTTTTTACCGAAAGTAATCAGCCTGTCAGCCACCGGTCTTAGGGCTTTGGCTTTGGAAGTGGTGGTCTTAATCATACGGTGAGTCAAAAGGGAAATGACCATATTCGAAAGCATGGCTTCCCGGTGGCTTTTGATTCGGCTAAGTTTTTTGACTTTGTCCCCGTGGCGCATTTATCTTCCCACCCCGGCCTTGGCCGGTTCCTTATATTTTTCTACATCCATCCCGAAATGCAGTCCTCTTTCGTCTAAAATTTTTTTAAGCTCATTCAAAGACTTCCGGCCGAAATTTCTGAATTTCAGCATTTCCGGTTCCGATTTTTTCACCAGATCTTCGATGGTTTGAATATTGGCCGCCCTCAGACAGTTGGCAGAGCGCACCGAAAGCTCCAGTTCATCCACTCTGGTTTTGAGCAGGTTCCTGATGCGCAGGGTTTCATCATCTATTTTTTCCTCTTCGTCCATCTGCTCTTCCTCATCCAATTTGATGAACACCTGCATGTGGTCTTTGATAATCTTGGAAGCCTGGGATAAGGCATTTTCAGGGGTTATGCTTCCGTCGGTCCAGATTTCCAAAATCAGTTTGTCATAATCGGTTCGCTGGCCGACCCGGGTATTTTCCACTTCAAAATTTACTTTGGTCACCGGCGAAAATAAGGAATCTATGAAAATTGTGCCGACCGGTAAAGAGTCATCCTTATTTTGCTCCGAAGCAACATAACCCCGGCCGGAATTTATATCCAGTTCCATTTTGAATTTGACATTATCTGTGAATGTGGCAATGTGCAGTTCCGGATTTAAAATCTCCACCTCCGGGTCGGTCTCAAAATTACCGGCTTTCAGTTCTCCCTTTTTCTCCATTTCAACCGAGATAGTCTTGGGGCTGTCCCCTAATAACCTGATTCTCAATTTTTTAATATTGAGGATTATTTCCGTCACATCCTCGTATACTCCGGAAATAGTTGAGAAAGGGTGTAGGACCCCCTGGATTCTCAAAGAAGTTACAGCCGCTCCCTGAATGGAAGACAAAAGTGCCCGTCTTAGATTGTTCCCCAGCGTGGTTCCGAAGCCTCTTTCCAAAGGCTCGATTACGAATTTGGAATACTGGGTGGTTTTGGTCTCTTCATCCGTAAAAACATCTTTGATCTGAACTTCTTTGGGCATGGTTAAGCTTTTCCACTTCATATCCTTTGCTCCCTCCGCTAAAATTTAAATGCGATTTTAAATTAATTTTCTCAATTACGATTAAATGTTCAAAAATCCCGAACCGCAGCTTTTTATTTGGAATACAGCTCCACCACCATCTGCTCCTGCACCGTGGTGGGTATACTGGCCCTCTGGGGAATTTCTAAAAGCTCCCCTTCCATCTTGACTTTATCCAGTCTCAGCCAGCTCAATTCTTCAGCCGAGCTGGACTTCAGGGCCTGCAGTATATGCTCATTGTCCCGGCTTTTGGGTTTGACCGAAATTATCTCGCCCGGTTTGACCGTATAAGCCGGAATATCCACGATTTTGCCGTTGACCAGAATGTGACGATGTCTGACTAACTGCCGGCCGGCTTTGCGGGAAGAGGCAAACCCCAGGCGGTAAACTATATTGTCCAGCCGGGTTTCCAGCGAAACCAAGAGGGCTTCACCGGTGACCCCTTTTTTCCGGTTGGCTTTCTCGAAGTAATTTCTGAACTGCTCTTCCAAGACGCCGTAAATTCTTTTTACTTTCTGCTTTTCTCTTAGCTGGGTGGCGTAACCTACTGACCTTCTGCGGGGGGTCTGGCCATGCTGTCCGGGGGCATAACCTCTCCGCTCAAAGGCGCATTTTTCGGTTAAACAGCGAGCCCCTTTTAAGAAAAGCTTTTCACCTTCTCTGCGACATAGCTTGCAGCTTGGTCCTGTGTAGCGTGCCATAATTTTCCTCTTCTTTTTCTATTTTGTTACACTCTTCTGCGCTTGGGCGCTCTGCAGCCGTTATGCGGAATGGGGGTTACATCCTTGATAGATGTAATCTCCAATCCGGCCGCCTGCAAAGACCTGATGGCAGATTCTCTGCCTGACCCCGGTCCTTTGACCCAGATTTCAACTTTCCTGACCCCTAACTCCAGGGCTTCCCGGGCTGCTTTCTCGGCTGCTACCTGAGCCGCAAAGGGGGTACTTTTTCTGGAACCTTTGAAGCCGGACCGGCCGGCCGAGGCCCAGCAGACCACATTGCCTTTGGCATCGGAAATGGTGACGATGGTATTGTTGAAAGTGGCTTTGATATGGGCGATTCCGTAACTTTCAATTTTTCTATGTTTCTTTTTGACTTTCTTTTTGACTTCTTCAACCACCTTTTACTCCTTTCCTGTTATTATGTAGGTGTAGGGGCCACTTTTCTGGTGCCCACAGTTTTGCGGGGACCTTTGCGGGTCCGGGCATTGGTCTTGGTTCTTTGACCCCGGACCGGAAGCCCTTTACGATGACGTAAACCCCGGTAGGAGCCGATGTCAATCAGGCGTTTGATATTCATGGCCACTTCACCCCTCAAGGCCCCTTCCACTTTGTACTCGGATTCTATCACCTGACGCAGTTTGGTTATCTCTTCTTCCGCCAAGTCTTTGACCCTTTTATCCGGACTTACTCCGGTTTTGGCTAAAATCTTTTTGGCAGAGGAGGCACCAATCCCATAAATATAGGGCAAAGCCGCCTCAACTCTTTTATCTTTGGGTAAATCCACACCGGCAATTCTGGCCATCTTTTTCTCCTTTAAGCTCTTTTTTCTTTTCTAATAATCCTTAGTCCCTAATCCTTAATCCCTGCTTTAATTTATCCCTGTCTTTGTTTATGTTTGGGGTTCTGGCAAATGACTTTTACCACGCCACCTCTTTTGACTATCTTGCATTTTTCGCAAAACTTTTTAACCGAACTTCGCACTTTCATGGGTCAGCTGCTCCTTTTATTTATAGCGATAAATTATTCTCCCCCGGGTCAAATCATAAGGGGAAAGCTCCACGGTTACTTTATCCCCGGGTAAAATTTTGATGAAATGCATCCTCATTTTACCGGAGACATGCGCCAGAACTTTATGCCCGTTTTCTAATTCCACTCTGAACATAGCATTGGGCAAGGGTTCAACCACTTTTCCTTCTACCTGTATGGTTTCTTCTTTGGGCATGCTTACTTTTTTACCGCACCTCTTATTTTAAACTGGTTAAAACCAGAGCCCCATTGTCGGTTATGGCAATGGTATGCTCAAAATGGGCTGACAAGGAACCATCGTCAGTGGCTATGGTCCATAAATCCGGTTTGGTTCTTATCTTATAGCCGCCCACATTGACCATCGGCTCTATGGCTAACACCATTCCCGGCTTCAGCACCGGGCCTTTTTCTTTTTCACCGAAATTGGGAACCTGCGGGTCCTCATGCATATTTTTACCTATTCCGTGACCGACTAAATCCCGCACTACTGAAAATCCATTTTCTTCCACGTAGCTCTGAATGGCAGAGGAAATTTCACCCAAGTGATTTCCGGCTTTGGCTTTTTTGATCCCGATTTCCAGGGCCTGTCTGGTCACCTCCACTAATTTTTCTGCTTCCGGAGTGACTCCGTCAACCACAAAAGTAGCCGCTCCGTCAGCGTAATATCCATCTTTATATACCCCTACGTCAAGTGAAACTAGCTGTCCTTTTTGTATGGTGCGGTCCCCGGGGATGCCGTGGACGATTTCATCATCGATGGAGATACAGATATTGGCCGGATACCCCTGATATCCCAGAAAGGCCGGCTTGGCCTGGTTTCTTTTAATAAATTCTCCGGCAATCTTATCCAGATCTCTGGTTTTGATTCCGGGTTTCAATTTTTGGCTCAAGAGTTCAATGGTCTGGGCCACCAATTTCCCATTGGATTTTATGATTTCAATTTCTCTGGCTGATTTTAAGACTATCATTTGTTTATTCTTCCTTCGATTCAGCTGGAAAAGACTGTTTCTCCGGAAGCCCGTTGGGATTTACTTCCACGTTAATTAATTGCAGAAGCTCCTGATTTAAATTCTCTGATTTTTTATCTGCGTCGATGGTTTTAATCTTTGACTGTTTCTGGTAGTAATTCAGCACCGGTTTAGTTTGATTTTTAAAAACTTTCAGGCGGTTTGTGACCACACTTTTTTTGTCATCCTGCCGGGGAAGTAAGTTGCCTCCGCAACGGTCGCAAATACCCTCCACCCGGGGCAGCTTGAAATAAAGATTGTAATCGGCTCCGCATTTAGAGCAGATCAGCCGTCCGGAGAGCCTCTTGGTCAGGGATTCATCTGTGATCTTGAATTGTATCACCAAATCCAGCTCTTTATTTTTTTCTTTGAAGATTCTGTCCAACATCCGGGCCTGGGTCAAAGTCCGGGGAAATCCGTCAAAGATGTACCCTTTTTCACAATCCGGGCGTGAAATTCTCTCTTTGATGATTTCTATTATTACGTTATCCGGCACTAATTCTCCTTTTTCCATATAGGCCTGGGCTTCTTGTCCCAGCTGGGTTTGGTTTTTGACCGCCTCTCTTAAGATATCGCCGGTCGAAATATGAGGTATTTTTAACCTTTTCGACAACAGGCGCGCCTGGGTTCCTTTACCCGATCCGGGCGGTCCGATTAAAATCAATTTCATATCCTGTGTTCAATTTGGGTTTTGCACTAACACTTACGGCAAAATCTCCTTTTATTTTGGCGCAGGTCTCAAGAATATCTGCCCCGGATTTTCCCTTTCTTTAGGAATCCTTCATAATGTCTGGTCACTAAATGGGACTCTATCTGGGACAGAGTGTCTAAAGCCACCCCCACCACGATCAAAAGTCCGGTGCCGCCGAAGTAGAATTGCACGTTTAAAGCATTCATCAAAAAATAGGGGAGAACAGCTATTATGGCAAAAAAGATAGCTCCCGGCAGAGTAATCCGGGTCAGAATGTTATCGATGAATTCGCTGGTGTTTTTCCCCGGCCTGATGCCGGGGATGAACCCCCCGTATTTTCTCATATTATCCGCCAGGTCAACCGGGTTGAAGACTATGGCGGTATAGAAGTAAGCGAAGAAGACTATCAAAAGCCCGAAAACCAGGGAGTACAGGATAGCACCCGGATTAAACAAGGAAGAGATATTCTGCATAAACTCGCTATTGGGAAAAAAGGATGTCAAGGTGGAAGGGGCGAACATTATGGACTGGGCAAAAATAATGGGAATGACTCCGGCGGTATTAACCGACAGGGGTATATGGGTGGCTTGACCGCCATACACTTTTCGTCCCACCACTCTTTTGGCGTATTGCACCGGGATCCTTCTCTGGGCTCGGGTGACCAAAACAATGGCGCCGATAACCGCTACCATGAAAGCCACCAGAAAAATCTCGGTAAAAAAGTTCCTCTGACCGGACAATAATAATCTGATTTCGTCATACACAGCCGTGGGAAAACTGGCAATAATCCCGATGAAAATAATCAAGGAAATCCCGTTCCCGATTCCACGTTCTGTGATTTTTTCTCCCAGCCACATTATAAAAATGGTTCCGCTGGTAAAGGTCAGCATGGTCAAAAGTTTAAAACCTACTCCGGGGTTGGGAACCACCGTGACCCCTTGGGCATTCAAGCTTTCCAGATAGACGCTGGTGCCCAGAGCTTGTAAAGCCGCGATGAGAACGGTCCCGTAGCGGGTATACTGGGTAATTTTTCTTCTGCCTTCTTCCCCTTCTTTTTGTAATCTCTGGAAGAAGGGAATCACCGCTCCCAAAAGCTGAATGATAATGGAGGCGGAAATGTAAGGCATTATCCCCAGAGAAAAAACGGAGGCTTTTTCAAAAGCTCCTCCCACAAACATGTTGTACAACCCGAACAAAGTGCCGGAAAGCTGTCCGAAGAACTCACTCATGGCTTTGGCATCGATACCGGGAGTGGGAATCTGGCTGCCGATGCGGAAGACCACCAGAACTCCCAGGGTAAACAAAACCCTTTTGCGTAACTCCGGAACTTTGAAAATATTCTGAAAGGTCTGAATCACTTAATTACCTCAAATTTTCCGCCGGCTTTGGTAATTTTCTCCCGGGCGGATTTGCTGAAAGCCTGGGCTTGTACGGTCAGGGCGGATTTCAGCTCACCCTCTCCCAAAATTTTGACCGGACCCTGGGGGTCTTTGATCAGACCGCAATTTTTCAGAATCAAAGGGTTGATGACCTCGGCCGAACCGCATTTTTCCAGAGAAATCAAATTTACAATCTGAAACTCTTTTTTGAAAATATTGGTAAATCCCCTTTTGGGAATTCTTCTTTGCAAAGGCATCTGCCCGCCCTCAAAACCGATTTTGTCGCTGTAGCCGGAGCGGGCTTTGGCTCCCTTATGCCCCTTGGTGGCGGTTTTGCCGTGTCCAGAACCCGGACCTCGGCCTATTCTTTTTCTTTTCTTTGTGGCACCCCGGGGTGCTTTCAGTTCATTTAATTTTAGCATAGGTTTAAAAGTTATATTGAAATATTAGTTTTATAACTGATTCATTCCGCTTATTCAGCCGGCCGACTTCTCGGTTTTCTCGGTTTTTTCAATTTTCTCCGGCTTGAGCTCTTCTACTTGCAGCAAATGCCTGACTTTGGCAACCATTCCCTTGATTTGCGGGTTATTGGGCTGGATTACTTCCTGCTGTAATCTTTTTATCCCCAAAGCTCTTATGGTATTCTTTTCTCTTTTTGAATACCCGATAGCGGATTTGATTTGCTTTATCTTTAAACTCTTAGCCATATTACTGGTTATCTGCCGCTTCTTTGAGGCTGGTCAGCTCCTGGTAATCTTTCAGTTGCAAAAGACCGTTTAAAGTGGCTTTGACCACATTATGGGGATTGGAAGCACCCAGAGATTTGGTCAGAATATCCTGGATTCCGGCAACTTCTAAAATTGCCCGGACCGCGCCTCCGGCGATTACACCCGTTCCCGGAGCAGCCGGTTTCATAAGCACTTCCGAAGCTCCGTATTTTCCTATTATGGGATGGGGTATGGTTCCGCTGGCCATGGGGACTTTCTGCATATTCTTGCGGGCTTGCTGATGTCCTTTGGTGATGGCATCCACCACTTCGCTGGCTTTTCCCAAACCGATTCCTACTTTGCCTTTTCTATCTCCCAAAGCTACCAAAGCGGTGAAATTAAACCTTTTACCGCCTTTGACCACTTTGGCTACCCGGTTGATGTAAATTACTCTTTCCTCTAATTCCTGTGAGTCATAATCTCTGGGTTGCATCAAAAATACCTCGCCTTTAAAATTTTAAGCCTCCTTCACGGGCTTTCTCCGCCAGAGCTTTTATCCGGCCGTGATAAGGGTAAATGCTGCGGTCAAACACTATCTGCTTTATTCCCTTTTCTATGGCTTTCCTGGCTATGGTCAAACCTACCACTTCGCTTACTTTGGTTTTGGACAGCCCGTTTTTGATCTGCTTTTTTACCTCCGGAGTCAAACTGGAAACCCCGGTCAGGACCTGGCCGTTTAGGTCATTGACCAGCTGGGCATAGATATGCTTCAGGCTTTTATAGACCACCAGACGGGGACGGTCCTTGGTCCCGCTGATTTTTTTCCTGATTCTATATTTTCTTTTCTCGGCTCTGAGCTTTTTTTGATGTAAACGGTCCGGCATAATTATCAATTAATCTTTAAGCGGCGGTCTTGCCGGCTTTCTTTCTGACTTTCTCATCCTGATAGCGGATTCCTTTGCCTTTATAGGGCTCCGGCGGACGCAAAGACCTGATTTTGGCGGCTACCTGCCCGACCAACTCTTTGTCCACTCCGGAAACGTTAATTCTGTTAGCCGCGGGAGCTTCGATTTTAATTCCATCCGGCGGTGCCAGTAATATGGGATGGGAATACCCTAAAGCCAGCTGTAAATTCTTACCCACCACTTCGGCTTTGTATCCCACTCCCACAATTTCCAATGACTTGGAGAAACCGGCCGTAACCCCTTTGACCATATTGGCAATCAAAGCCCGGGTTAAGCCGTGCAGGGATTTGTAAAATTTGTTATCCGAAAATCGGGTCACCACTATTTTGCTGTCTTCCATATCCACTCTCATAGAGGGATGGTAAGGTTTGGAAATAGATCCCTTGGGTCCCTGGACCGAAACTTTGTTTTTATCCAGATTGACTTTGACCCCTTCCGGAATAATTACCGGATTTTTACCTATGCGTGACATATTTTACCACACCTGACAGAGCGCTTCTCCGCCGATTTTTTTCTCCCAGGCGGATTTATTATCCAGAACACCCTGGGAGGTGGAGATTATGGTTACTCCTAAGTTCTGGTTGATTCTCTTAAAATCATCTTGTGAGACATAGATGCGCAAACCCGGCTTGGAGATTCTTCTCAAACCGGAGATGGCAGATTTTTTGCCTATGGGATATTTCAGAAAAACCCGCAACATATTCTGACGGTTGTTGGGAACTTCCATAAAACTGGCGATGAATTTATGCTCCTGCAGAATCTCGGCAATTCTCTTTTTCATTTTGCTGGACGGAATATCCACTTTTTTATGCCGGGCTTTGCTGGCATTGCGGATTCTCAACAGCATATCCGAAATCGGGTCGTTTATATTACTCATTTTTTATCCTTGCCATTTTGGTTGAATTTACGGGACTGCTCAAAATTAACCTTGTTACCCTTATTTGACAGCATAGAAGTTTACCAACTGGCTTTAACCACTCCCGGGATATCCCCTTTCAGAGACAAAAGCCTGAAACAGATTCGGCACAGAGCGAATTTGCGCAAATATCCCCGGGGCCTGCCGCAGCGGCGACAGCGGTTATGGGCTCGGACCTTAAATTTTGGTTTTCTTCTTGACTTCTCTATCATTGCCGTTCGGGCCATATTTTCTTCCTTTGTGTCGAGTTAAATCGAGACACTTGTGTCTTTTTTTCTTGGCATTTGTTTGAGTTTAATCACATTCAATTCAAGTTTTTTAGAACTTTAATTTTCAGACCTGAAAGGCATCCCCATAGCTTTCAAAAGCTCCTGGGCCTCTTCATCCGTTTTGGCTGTGGTTACTATGGTTATGTTCATTCCTCTCACTTTTTCTACTTTCTCATAATTTATTTCCGGAAAGATGACTTGTTCGGTTATTCCCAGAGTGTAATTTCCCCGGCCGTCAAAACCTTTGGGGGAAACCCCTCTGAAATCCCGGATACGGGGAATGGCTATATTGACCAGACGGTCAAAAAATTCATACATCCGGTTTTTTCGCAAGGTAACCATGCAGGCAATCGGCATTCCGGCTCTGAGTTTGAAATTGGAAATCGATTTTTTGGCTCTTTTGATGGCCGGTCTCTGGCCCGTGATGGCAGAAAGTTCAGCCACAGCCGAATCCATCATTTTGGCGTTGGCAATGGCATCCCCTACTCCCATGTTTATGACCACTTTCTCCAGCCGGGGGGCTTGTGAGACCGATTTATAACTGAACCTTTTCTTCAAATTCGGTACCACTTCTTTAAGATATTTTTCTTTCAAGCGCGCCATTTATATCACCTCACCGCATCTGCGGCAGATTCTGACTTTAGTCGGTTTGCCGGTGGCATCCTGCGTTATCACCTTATGCCCTACTTTGGTGGAAGCCGCACATTTGCTGCAGTAAACCAAAACGTTAGAAATGTGCAAAGCGGCCTCTTTTTCCAAAATCCCACCCTTGGGATTTTTCTGAGTGCCCCGGGTGTGTCTTTTGATAAAATTAATCCCTTCCACTAAAATTTTATTTTTATCCGGGAAAACCATCAGAACCTTGCCGGTTTTTCCTTTGTCATCACCGGTCACCACCATCACGGTATCGTTTTTGCGAATCTTCATACTTTAGAGCACCTCCGGTGCTAAAGAAATTATTTTCATAAACTGTTTTTCTCGTAATTCACGTGCCACTGGCCCGAAAATTCGGGTTCCTCTGGGCTCACCCTGGTCGTTCAAAACCACCGCGGCGTTGTCCGAAAATCTGATGTAAGAGCCGTCTTTTCGCTTGGTTTCCCGGGTGGTACGGACCACTACCGCCTTACAAACATTACCCCTTTTAATCTCTGCGCCGGGGATAGCATCTCTTACGGTAGCCACTATGATATCCCCAATCCGGGCATATCTTTTTCTGGTCCCTCCCAAAATTCTGAAACATCTGACTTTTCTGGCTCCGGAATTATCCGCCACGTTTAGAAGTGAATACTCTCTTATCATATTTATTCACGAACCTTTTCTAAAACCTCCACCAGTCTCCAGCGTTTTAGTTTGGACAAGGGTCTGGTTTCCATAATTTTGACTAAATCTCCGGCTTCGGCTTCTTGTTTGGCATCGTGAGCATAAAATTTGGAGGTTCTCTTGACGGTTTTGGAATATTCCGGATGCCGGAAAGTCCGCTCCACCCCCACCACTATGGTTTTCTGCATCTTGTTAGATAAAACTTTTCCGATTCTTATTTTTCTCTGTCCCCGCATATTTTATTCCTTTTTGGCTGAAGAAGGCCTGGCCTTCTTTACTTCCGATTCTCCCGCCAGTCTCCGGATTCCTTTTTCATCTTCATTTAGAATGGTGTTGATTCGGGCTATATCTCTTTTCAGATTTCTGAGTTTCAGAGGATTGTCCAGCTGCTTGGTCATCTTTCTTAACTTTAGATTGAAAAGCTCTTCTTCCAGTTCATGCTTTTTCTGGGATAATTCTTCTTTGGTATGCTCCCGCAGTTGAAATATTTTCATTTTATTTTACCCCGGCTATTTCGGTTCTGGATATATATAAGGTTTTGATGGGCAATTTATGGGCCGCTAATCGCATGGCTTTTTGGGCGATCTCCGGAGTTACTCCTTCCAGCTCGAATAGGACTCGGCCGGGCTTAACCACTGCCACCCAGAATTCCGGATTGCCTTTTCCCTTTCCCATTCTGGTTTCAGCCGGTTTTTTGGTAACCGGTTTGTCCGGAAAAACTCTGATCCAGACTTTGCCTCCTCTTTTGATGAAACGGGTCAGCGCGATTCGGGCCGCCTCTATCTGTTTGTTGGTCATCCAGCAGGGCTCCAGAGCTTTCAGACCGTACTCACCGAAGCTGATTTCAGAACCCCGGTAAGCTTTCCCGCTCATCCGGCCTCTCTGCTGTTTTCTGTATTTTACTCTTTTGGGCATCAACATAAAAATTACTCCTAGGCTTTCGGCTTAAATTCTGGGGAAGGTCGGCTCCGGCCGGGTCTTCTCCTGGGCCCCTGGTTTCGGCCTCGGTCGGAGGAGCCTCTGGACTCCGGTCTTCTTTCCTCCCGGCTTCTTTCAAAAGTAGGTATTTCTGCTCTGATACCGGCATCCGGGCCCAAAACTTCCCCTTTGCAAATCCAGACTTTTACTCCGATGCATCCGTAGGTGGTAAAGGCGGTGGCGGTGGCATAATCAATATCTGCTCGGAGGGTATGCAAGGGAACTTTTCCCTCCATATATTGCTCGGAGCGGGCAATTTCAGCCCCGGCCAATCGTCCTCCGCACATAATCTTAACCCCCTCGGCCCCGGCTTTTAGGGCCTGGTTGATGGCTTTCTTCATAGCCCGGCGATAGGAAACCCTTCCTTCCAACTGTTTGGCTATGCTCTGAGCCACTAAACTGGAAGTGAGTTCCGGTTTTTTGACTTCGATAATATTGACGGTCATATCTTTTTTGGTCAGATGTTGCAATTCTTCTTTGAGTTTGTCTACTTCTACACCTTTTCTGCCAATCACAATCCCGGGACGGGCAGTGTGAATATCCAACGTGATTTTCTGGGGAGTGCGGACTATTTCAATCAGGGCAATGCCGGCATTTTCCAGCCTTTTTTCAGTATACTTTCTGATGATTAGGTCTTCGTTCAGAAAATCCCCGAAATTTTTGGTGGCGAACCACCTGGAATTCCAGGTCTTAATAATGCCTAATCTCAAACCCACCGGATTGGTCTTCTGTCCCAAATTATCCCGCTTTCTTGGTTACTTTTTTGGTTTTCGGTTTGGCAGCTCTTTTAGGTGCTTTAGTTTTTTCAGCCTGTTTTTGCAATTCCTGTTCCCTGGCTTTCAATTTTTCCGGAGTTTCAGCTACGGTTACGGTGATATGAGCGGTTCTTTTTCTGATGCGGTAAGCTCTTCCCATTCCCACCGCCCGGATTCTTTTCAAAGTGGGGCCGCCGTTGACATAAATCTCTTTGACGAACAAATCTTCGGCTTTCAGTTTGGCGGTTCCTTCTAAATTCAGAACATTGGCTGTGGCGGAGTTTATGGTTTTCTCCAATGGGACGGCCGCATATTTGGGGGTAAAGTGTAAAATCTGCAGCGCTTCCGGCACTTTTCTACCCCGCACTAAATCCGCCACTCTTCTGAGCTTGCGGTCTGACATTCTGACGAATCTGGCTATGGCTTGGGCTTGCATTTTACCTTCTGATGTGTTTTTGACTTTTTTTCACTTTTTCCGATAGCTCTTACTGTTTGATGGCAACCGCCCTCTCGGTGATTCTTCCGGAATGCTGTCTGAAAGTCCGGCTGGGAGAAAATTCTCCCAACTTGTGACCCACCATATTTTCGGTGATGAATACCGGCAAGAACTTATTTCCGTTATGAATCGCCAGAGTATGACCCACAAATTCCGGGGTTATGGTTGAGCGACGCGACCAGGTTTTGATGACCTTTTTTTCTCTGGTATCATTCATCTTTTGAATTTTTACCATCAGATGCTGGTCCACAAAGGGACCTTTTTTAAGTGATCTGGCCATTTTTATTCAGCTCTTTACAGGTTTTAATTTTTACTTTTCAAGTTTACGGTTTGTTTAGCTTTGTTTTATCAATTTTTCAGAAATTTACTTCCTTCTTTTAACGATATATTTGTCAGAAGGCTTGCTCTTTCTGGTTTTTAATCCTTTGCTCTTTAACCCCCAGGGGGAACAGGGATGGCGGCCACCGGAGGATTTACCTTCTCCTCCTCCCATAGGGTGGTCCACCGGATTTTTAGCTACCCCTCGGTTGCGGGGACGATAACCCAACCATCTGGTCACACCGGCTTTGCCATAAGAAATGTTTTCGTGGTCTAGATTACCTAATTGTCCCAGGGTAGCGTAGCCGTCTAACCTGACTAAGCGTATTTCTCCGGAAGGTAGTTTGAGATGAGCATAATCCCCTTCCTTGGCAGCCAAGATGGCATAAGTTCCGGCTCCCCTGGCAATCTGACCCCCTTTTCCTTTTCTTAGCTCAACGTTGTGGACAAAGGAACCTAGGGGAATTTTGGCTAAGGGTAAACTGTTTCCGATTTTGATTTCGGCTTCTTCTCCGGACATCAGGGTTTCCCCCACTTTTAATCCGTCCGGGGCTAAAATATATCTTTTTTCTCCGTCTATGTAATACAGGAGAGCGATTCGGGCTGAACGGTTGGGGTCATATTCTATGGCAACGACCTTGGCCGGGACGTTCAATTTCTCCCGCTTGAAATCGATAATTCTTATAAATCTTTTATGTCCGCCGCCGATGTAGCGGGCGGTTACCCGTCCGTTATTGTTTCTGCCTCCGGATTTTCTCAGAGGAAGAATTAAAGATTTCTCCGGTCTGCTTTTGGTAATCTCCGCAAAATCAGAGATGGTTCTCCAGCGCAAACCTGCCGTTACCGGTTTAAAACTTTTTATTCCCATATTTATACTGCCTCAAATATTTCTATGCTGTTATCTTTTTCCAGGCGCACGATGGCTTTCTTCCAGTCCGGCTTGGGCCCTTCCAGTCCGAAACGGACTTTCTTGATTTTGCCGTGGTTGACCATGGTTTTGACATCTTTGACTTTGACTTTGAACAAGATTTCTATAGCTTTTTTGATTTCAATTTTGTTGGCACTTTTGTCCACCACAAAAATATATTTATTTTCTTTTTCTTTCAGAAGACTGCCTTTTTCGGACAGCAAAGCTTTTTTTATTATCAGACGCGGATCTTTCATCCGGCTAAGGCCTCCTCCAAACTCTCCCAGGCATTCTTGGTCAAAAGCAGATAATCGGAATTCAATATCTCATAGGCATTGACCAAACTGACCCGCTTGCAGGTCAACTTGGCGATATTGCGAAAGGATTTAATCAGATTCTCATTTTTGCCTTCTATTAAAAGCAATACTTTGTTCCCCTTTATTCCCAGGTTATCCAGGATGGAAACTGCGCTATTGGTTTTAGGGGTTTCAAAATTCGGCTCTTCGATTATTTTTATTCTTTTTTCCTGGGCTTTGTCCGCCAGGGCGGATTTTAAAGCTAAAAGTTTTATCTTGCGGGGTAAACTGACCGAGAATTCCCGCGGATGCGGTCCATGGGCTCTTCCACCGCCGACCCAGATGGGTGAGGTGTTGGAGCCGGCTCTGGCCCTTCCGGTCCCCTTTTGTCTCCAGGGTTTGATTCCGCCTCCGGTCATGGTGGCCCTGGTCTTGGTGGCAGCGGTTCCCTGTCTTTGGTTGACAAGATAAGCTTTCACGTATTGATGCACCGCTAATGGATTGGGCTTGATCCCGAAGATTTCTTTTTTCAGGTTCACCTTGGAAATTTCTTTCCCTTCCGGATTATACATGACTGCCTGTGACATAATTTTGATTATAAAGTTCGGGTTTTAATTTTTTTGACGGTTACCAGAGAATTTTTCTTCCCCGGGACCGCACCTTTAATCAGGAGAAGATTTTTTTGTAAATCTACATCTACTATTTGCAAATTTTTTGTGGTGACCTGCTCTCCTCCCATTCTTCCGGCCATCTTTTGGCCTTTCCAGGTATGGGAAGGAAAGGAGCTGCCTCCGATAGAGCCGGGAGCTCTTAGCCGGTCTGATTGTCCGTGAGATTTGGGACCACCGGCAAAATGATGCCTTCTGACTCCTCCTTGAAATCCGTGCCCTTTGGAGATTCCGATAATATCTACTTTTTCACCGGGATGGAAAATATCCACTTTTACCTCTTGTCCGACCTGAATTTTGTCATCGATCACCGCTTTTACTTCTCTGGTGTATCTTTTAGGTTCCACCTTGGCTTTTTCAAAATGTCCCAGCATCGCTTTGGTAACTAATTTTTTTCTCTTGGCTCCGAAACCTATCTGAATTGCCTGATAACCGTTTTTTTCTTTTGTTATCACCTGCACTATGGGACAGGGTCCGGCTTCAATCACGGTCACCGGGACGATATCCCCCTTGGCGTCGAAAATTTTGGTCATTCCTATTTTTCTGCCTATAATTCCGCTAATCAACCTGTCCTCCAGAATACGCCTTTCTTAAAAGCATGTAACACCGCCTGCAGTTTACCTTTTAAAACCCGGCCGATGTCGTCTGAAAACCCTCTTTCCTGCAGAAAACTTACCAGCTCATCATAGCCGGACAGTCTGGGCTTTCTGGCGATAAGGTATAAAATTTCCCGTTCCTTCATGGACAGAGCCAGGCTGAATCCGTTGATAGTCAATATGTAGGTATTGTCATTTTCCGCGTACACTGTCGTAAAATCTTTCTTTTTCATACTTTTATCTCCACATCCACTCCCCCGGGCAAATCCAAACGCATCAGAGCATCCACGGTCTGGGGGGTGGACTCAAAAATGTCAATCAAACGTTTATGCACCCTCATCTCAAATTGCTCTCTGGATTTTTTGTCCGTGTTGGTAGAGCGCTGAACGGTATAAACCGACCTTTCCGTGGGCAAAGGTATAGGCCCTGAGACTCTGGCTCCGGTTCGCAAGGCGGTTCTGACAATCTCCTTGGTGGACTTATCCAGGGTCATGTGGTCGTAAGCCTTTAACTTTATCCTAATTTTCTGTCCTTCCATAATCTTCTATTTATGGTGAGTGAAACCGAATCATTTTAAATGAGCAGGTTGTTTTTTTTAAATCTTAATCTTACATTTTTTAAATTATATTTATTTTATAATTTGAGTTACCACTCCGGCTCCAACGGTTCTTCCTCCTTCACGGATGGCGAATCTTAGCTCCTTTTCCATGGCGATGGGAACTATCAACTCCACCTCGATGGTAACATTATCTCCGGGCATAACCATCTCTACTCCCGGAGGAAGCTGGACTACACCGGTCACATCCGTAGTCCTGAAGTAAAACTGAGGTCGGTAGCCGTTGAAAAAGGGTGTGTGCCGGCCTCCCTCCTCCTTGGTCAATACATACACCTCTCCTTTAAAGTTGGTATGCGGTGGAATACTACCTGGTACCGCTATCACCATCCCCCGCTCCAACTCATCTTTCTCGATACCCCTTAAGAGTAATCCTATATTATCCCCGGCTTCAGCTCTATCCAAAAGCTTCCGGAACATCTCCACTCCGGTCACCACCGTCTTCTTGGTCTCTCTCAAACCTACACGCTCCACCTCATCTCCTACCTTCACCACTCCTCGTTCCACTCTGCCGGTCCCTACGGTTCCTCTTCCGGTGATACTGAACACATCCTCCACCGGCATCAAAAAGGGCTTGTCTATATCCCGCTTGGGGGTCGGCACATAACTATCCACTGCCTCCATCAACTCATAGATACACTTGAAAGCCGGGTCATCCGGCTTGGCACCGGGGTCGGCTCCGGCCTTCATAGCACCCAAAGCTGAACCCTTCACCACCGGTATCTTATCCCCCGGAAAACCGTACTTCTTCAATAAGTCTCGCACCTCCAACTCCACCAATTCCAACAACTCCTGATCCTCCACCATATCCACCTTGTTCAAAAACACCACAATATAAGGAACCCCTACCTGACGGGCTAATAAAATATGCTCCCGGGTCTGAGGCATGGGACCGTCAGCGGCTGACACTACCAATATGGCTCCGTCCATCTGGGCTGCTCCGGTTATCATGTTCTTGACGTAATCGGCGTGCCCCGGACAGTCCACGTGGGCATAATGTCTTTTATCCGTCTCATACTCCACATGCGCGGTGGCGATGGTGATTCCTCTTTCTCTTTCCTCCGGCGCGTTATCGATACTGTCAAAAGTCCTTACCTGCGCCAATCCTTTCCGGCTCAGAACCATGGTTATGGCCGCGGTCAAAGTAGTCTTACCATGATCCACGTGTCCGATAGTCCCCACGTTCACATGCGGCTTGGTCCGCTCAAATTTCGGCTTAGACATAGGTTCTCCTTTCCCTACGGGATGGTGTCCCTACGGGATACCCGAAGGCAAAGCCGGAGGGTGTAACCATTAACTTACTTTAATCCTTTCTGTTTTTAAAATTTTACTTTGAATATTTAAATCCGAATCAACAGCCATAAGCTGGTTATTTTCCAAAAGCTTCCAGCCGGAGGCTGTCTTATCTACTGGTTCTGATGCTACAATTATTTTATGGTCAGCTTTTTTCCAATTTAAACTGTAATAGCTTTCGTTCTCCGGGTCTTCTGAGTCAAAAGACCTATATATAATAAGATTTTTCCCGTCTGTCAACAGAAAATTCAAAGTCGAAAACTTTTCGTTCTCTAAAATCGGAATTATGGTTTTTTCAACCCCTGAAAAGAGATTCTTCTCTTTTTTAATATTTTCAACCATTTTTTCCAACAAAATCTGGGTATCAATCAAACCAGGATAATCTTTCTTCACCGATTCTTTCCAGTAAATCGAACCGTTATGAGCCAAAACCCAGTTTTCTTTCTGAAAGGGATGGGCGAATTCTTTTTTTCCTTTGGTTTGGGGGTCGGTGGCTTTTCTTATGTGGGCTATAACCAATTCTGCGGCAACTGCGTTAAGGGCGGTCTTGTCAAACTCCGCATCTGAAGCGGCATCCAGGCCGCTCTTCTTGATGACCATTTTACCCTCAGATTTGTAAGCCATTCCCCAGCCATCCATGTGTCCCGGTTGGGAACCGGATTTCACGCAGCCGGTTTTACATTGCTGTTTGAAACTGGTGAAGATTTCTGGCTCTATTTGAGCTTTATTTACAATTCCCAATAAACGGCACATTTTAAATCCCTTTCACTTTGGCTACAATTCCTTCGGATATCTGCTGGGGCACCTCTTCATAGCTGTGGAACTGCATGGTGAAAAGCGCCCTCCCTTGAGAAATGGACCTGATTTTGGTGGCATATCCGAACATGTCTGACAGAGGAACTCGGGCCGCGATAACTTGAGCATCAACCCGAGGGACGATTCCCAAAATTCTTCCCCGGCGGGCATTCAAATCCCCGATTACATCACCTAAATATTCTTCCGGGACTACAACTTCAACTTCCATCACCGGCTCTAATATTTTGGGCCTGGCTCTTTTGACCGCTTCCTGCAAAGCCATGGAGCCGGCTATTTTGAAAGCTATTTCCGAAGAATCTACTTCGTGATAGGAACCATCCAACAAAAGAGCTTTTATATCAATCAAAGGATACCCGGCTATTACTCCATTTTCCAGAGCATCTTTAATCCCTTTTTCAACCGCCGGGATATATTCTCTGGGGATAGCTCCTCCGATGATTTTATTTTCAAATACGAAACCGGAGCTAGCCGGCATGGGCTCTACCCGGATTCTTACGTGACCATACTGACCTCTGCCACCGGTTTGTCTGATGAATTTTCCTTCCGCTTCCGCTGTGGCTGTAATAGTTTCTTTGTAAGCGACTTGCGGTTTACCCACATTGGCTTTGACCGAGAATTCCCGCATCATCCGGTCCACCAGAATTTCTAAGTGTAATTCTCCCATGCCGGAGATGATGGTCTGTCCGGTCTCTTCATCCGACCTTACTTTAAAAGTGGGGTCTTCATCGGATAGTTTTTGCAGTGCTTCAAAAAGTTTGTCCTGGTCGGCTTTGGTTTTGGGCTCGATGGCAACCGAGATGACCGGTTCCGGGAAAGTCATTTTTTCCAAGATTATGGGAAACTTGGGGTCGCATAATGTATGCCCAGTGGAAGTCTTTTTTAATCCCACCACCGCGCAGATATCGCCGGTGTAGGCGGCATCTATTTCTTCCCTCTTATTGGCATGCATTTCTAGAATTCTTCCCACTCTCTCCTTTTCGCCAGTGTTGGCATTCAAAACGTAAACCCCGGACTTCAAAACTCCGGAATAAATTCTCAGGTAAGTGAGCTTGCCGACGTAAGGATCTGACATAATTTTGAAAGCCAAAGCAGTCAAGGGCTCGGAGTCAGATGGTTTTCTTTTCAGGGGCTGACCGGTTTCCGGGTCGGTTCCCTTAATCTCCGGAAGGTCCAAAGGTGAGGGAAGAAAATCCACAATGGCATCCAGTAGTCTTTGGACACCGATGTTTTTGAATGAAGCCCCGCATAAAACCGGAATTATTTTGACGTCCAAGACCGCTTTTCGTAGAGCCGTCATGATTTCTTCTTTGTGAATTTCCTGGTCATTCAAAAATTTTTCCAACAGCCGGTCATCATAATCTGAAATCGATTCAAGGAGAATCTCCTTTCTTTTCCTGGCTTCTTCTAACATGGTTTTGGGTATGGGAAACTCCTCGTAAGTGGCACCTTGAGTGTTCTGATGAAAGCTTCGGGCGGTCATGGTGATTAAATCGATTATGCCGGTAAAAGTCTCTCCGGAGCCTAAAGGGAGCTGTATAGCCACGGCATTGGCTGCCAGGCGGGTTCTCATCATCCACAGCGCATTTTCAAAATCGGCTCCCACCCGGTCCATTTTATTGACAAAGGCGATTCTGGGTACCTGATATTTGTCGGCTTGACGCCAGACCGTTTCAGACTGGGGCTCTACTCCGCCTACTGAACAGAATAGGGCTACGGCACCGTCCAAAACTCTCAAAGATCTTTCTACCTCGGCAGTAAAGTCCACATGCCCGGGGGTATCGATGATATTTATCTGATTATCTCTCCAGTAGCAGGTGGTAGCCGCGGAAGTGATGGTGATCCCTCTTTCTTTTTCCTGCTCCATCCAGTCCATGGTGGCAGCCCCTTCATCCACTTCACCGATGCGGTGAGTTTTACCGGTATAATATAAAATCCGCTCGGTGGTGGTGGTCTTACCGGCGTCGATATGGGCCATGATTCCTATATTTCTGATTTTATCTAAGCTGTATCTTCTTGGCATAAAAAAAACCTCGACTTAAAACTCACCCCGACCCTTGTCGGGATAAGTGGAGGTTTGAAAACTGCTTTAAGTTGTTTCCAAACTTCCTTTTAGCCGACCTTCCTTTCTTAGTGGTTAAACCACTAGAGTAAGAATTGCTTCTAAAAAACTTTAGCTAAAACTTTCTGGCTGCCTCCTTGGATAGTACGGATATTTTTTGCATTTGTTTCACTTAAGGGATAGTATCTTTTGAGGTTACCAGCGGAAGTGGGCGAAGGCCTTGTTGGCTTCTGCCATTTTATGGGTATCTTCTTTCTTTTTGATGGCTGACCCTTCATTTTTGGAGGCGGCAATCAATTCCTCTGCCAGTCTATCAGCCATCGGCTTTCCGGCCTTTTCTTTGGTATAGGCGATGAGCCAGCGAAAGGCTAAGGCGTTTCTTCTTTCGGACCTGACTTCCATGGGAACCTGGTAAGTGGCTCCACCCACCCGGCGGGGCCTGACTTCCAAGGCCGGACGGATATTGTTGATGGCTTTTTGAAAAACTTCAAATCCCGGCTGGCCGGTCTTTTTCTCGATGATATCGAAAGCTGAATAGACTATTCCTTTAGCTGTGCTTTTTTTCCCCCGTTCCATTATCCGGTTTATGAATTTGGATAATAGAACCGAATTGTACTTAAAATCCGGTAAAATTTCTCTTTTGTCGACTCTGGCTTTGCGGGGCATAAATTTTAAGCGGCCTTCTTGGGTTTCTTGGCTCCGTATTTGGAGCGTCCCTGTTTTCGGTCCTGTACACCGGCGGTATCCAAAGTTCCCCTGATTATGTGATATCGTACCCCCGGCAAATCTTTCACTCTGCCTCCCCGAATCAGAACGATGGAGTGTTCTTGCAAATTGTGCCCTTCACCAGGTATATAGGCGGTTACTTCAATGCTGTTGGTCAATCTCACCCGGGCCACTTTTCTCAAAGCCGAGTTGGGCTTTTTAGGGGTGGTGGTATACACCCGCACACAGACCCCTCTTTTCTGCGGTGACCCCTGCAGAGCCGGGGTTTTGGTGGAGCTTTTTACTTCCCGTCTTCCAAATCGAATCAACTGGTTTATGGTCGGCATCTAACCACCTTTGTTTTTCTCATAGTCTATTAATTTATTGAATTATAAGAATTTGTCAAGGGTTTTCTTTGAACAGCTCCACTTCCTTTTCGACAACTTCTTCTTCCTCGTCTTTTACCTTTATATTTCGGTAAATTTCCAGTCCGGTCCCGGCCGGAATCAGATGTCCGATAATTACGTTTTCCTTCAATCCCATCAAATTGTCGGTCTTTCCGTTTATGGCCGCTTCAGTCAGAGCCCGGGTGGTTTCCTGGAAGGAAGCCGCGGAGATGAAGCTTTCGGTGGAAAGGGAGGCTTTGGTGATTCCTAAAAGCAAGGGTTGAAACGTGGCAGGTTCCCCTCCTTCGGCTACTACCCGGTCGGATTCCTCTTTGAATCTCCAGCGATCCACATGTTCCCCTTCCAAGAAATTGGTATCACCCACTTCCTCGATTTTGATTTTTTGCAACATCTGTCTGACTATGACTTCGATATGTTTGTCGTTGATTCGCACACCCTGCAAGCGGTAAACCTCCTGGATTTCATTCACCAGATATTCCTGCACTGCGTTGGGTCCTTTGATTCTTAAAATATCATGCGGGTCAATCGGTCCTTCGCACAGCCGGTCGCCGGCTCTCACCCTGTCTCCGGTGTGAACCCGCATATGTTTGCCGTGAGGAATTAAATATTCTTTGACCTCTCCGTCGTCGGCCCGGACCAAGACCTGGCGCGAGCCTCTGATGATTTTACCGATTTCAACTACACCGTCAATTTCACTCACTACGGCCGGGTCTTTGGGTCTGCGGGCTTCAAATAATTCGGCTACCCGGGGCAGACCTCCGGTGATATCTCTGGTTTTGCTGATATCCCGGGGGATTTTCACCAGAGACTCTCCAGCCGAAATTTTGCTTTCGTCATGGACCAGCAAGTGAGCTCCGGTGGGTATGGCGTAGCTTCCCAATTTTTTTCCTTTATCGTCCAGGATATAAATATGAGGGTGCAAGGTCTTTTCCCTTTGCTCAATCACCACTCTTTGCCTTAAACCGGTGGTTTCATCCAGCTCTTCCCGGTAGGTAAAGTCTTCCTCTAAGTCTGCAAATTCGACGTTTCCGCTTTGCTCCGCTAGAATGCTGCCGGTGTAAGGATCCCATTCGAACAGAACATCATCTTTATTGACGATGGATTTATCCTTGATTTTAAGCTGGGCGCCATAAGGTACGTTATATTTGGCCCGGGGTCGGTTTTGCTGGTCTACTAAACTGATATTCCCGTCCCGGCCTAAGACCACCAACTCACCATCTTTTCTGGCAATGGTTTTGATACCGTGGAAAATTACTTTCCCGTCGATTTTAGCGGAAACCTTGGATTGTTCAGCGATACGGGCTGCGGTTCCTCCGATGTGGAAGGTTCTTAAGGTCAGCTGAGTTCCCGGTTCACCGATGGATTGAGCCGCGATTACTCCGACCGCTTCTCCCAGGTCTACCATTTTGCCGGAGCCCAAGTTTCGACCGTAACATTTGGCACAGACACCCCGTCTGGCTTCGCAAGTTAGAACCGAGCGGATTTTCACCGATTCAATTCCGGATTCGTCAATGCGGGTGGCGGCTTCTTCGGAAATTTCATCTCCGGCCTGTCCCAAAACTTCCCCGGTAATGGGGTCGGACACTTCTTCCAGAGTTACTCTTCCCAAAATTCTGTCTTTCAAAGATTCGATTACTTCTTCCCCTTCTTTTAAGGCTTCCACATCCAGCCCCAAAATGGTGCCGCAGTCAATTTCGTTGATAATTACGTCCTGTGCTGAATCTACTAATCTTCTGGTTAAATAACCAGCGTCGGCAGTCTTTAGAGCGGTATCGGCTAAACCTTTTCTGGCTCCGTGAGTGGAGATGAAGTACTCTAACACGGTCAACCCTTCCCGGAAGTTAGCGGTGATGGGGGATTCGATAATTTCACCGATCTGACCGGTGATTCTTTTCTGGGGTTTGGCCATCAGACCTCTCATACCGGCTAACTGCCGCACCTGGTCGATATTTCCCCGAGCCCCGGATTCTGCCATCATATAAATGGGGTTAAACCCATGGTTGGCTTTCTTCAAACCCTCATACATGGCCTGGGCTACTTCGTTGGTGGTATGAGTCCAGGTATCGATAACTTTATTATACCTCTCGCCGTTGGTAATGATCCCCTTTTCATATTGCTTTTGAATCCTGTCGACTTCTTTCTGGGCCCGGTCAATCAGGTTTGCTTTTTCCGGGGGAATAATCATGTCATCGATTCCCACCGTGATTCCGCCCAGAGTGGCGTATTCAAAACCTAATTTTTTGAGGTTGTCCAAGAATAACGAGGTGTGGTAATTACCCAATCTGCGGTAAGATTCCGAAACCAGTCCCTCCAATTTTGACTTGGAAGCCACTTCATTGAAAAATCCTAATTCCTTGGGAACCACCTGATTTAAAAACACTCTTCCTACGGTGGTGTCAATTAGTTTCCCTTCCAGGCGGACTTTAACTTTAGCATGTAAGCCCACTTCTTTGGCGTCGAAAGCGGCCATCACCTCATCAATGGATGAAAAGATTTTTCCTTCCCCTTTTTCCCCTGGCTTATCCTTGGTTAAATAATAACACCCTAACACCATGTCCTGAGAAGGAGTAGCGATCGGTCTGCCATTCGAGGGTGAAAGTAAATTATTAACTGAAAGCATTAAAATCTTGGCTTCCAATTGGGCTTCAAATGACAGAGGCACATGCACCGCCATCTGGTCTCCGTCAAAGTCGGCGTTGAAAGCCGCGCAGACTAAAGGATGCAACCTTATGGCCTTCCCTTCCACCAGGACCGGATAGAAGGCCTGCAGACCTAAGCGGTGTAAAGTCGGGGCTCGATTCAGAAGCACCGGATGGTCGGCTATAATTTCCTCTAAAATATCCCAGACTTCTGGTCTTTCTCTTTCCACCAATTTTTTGGCGGACTTGACGGTTTGAACAAAACCTTTTTCCTCCAGCTTGGAAATGATGAAGGGCTTGAAAAGCTCCAGAGCCATATTTTTGGGAAGTCCGCACTGGTGCAATTTTAATTCCGGACCGACCACGATGACTGAACGGCCGGAGTAATCCACTCTTTTACCCAGAAGGTTTTGGCGGAAGCGTCCCTGTTTGCCTTTCAGTAAATCGGAAAGCGATTTTAAGGGCCGCTTGGAATCTCCGTGAACTGCCTGGGAACGGCGGCCGTTGTCGAATAAGGCATCCACTGCCTCCTGTAACATCCTTTTTTCGTTGCGCAAGATTACTTCCGGGGCTTTGATTTCCATCAGCTTTTTGAGACGATTATTGCGGTTGATTAACCGGCGATATAAATCGTTCAAATCCGAGGTGGCAAATCTTCCCCCTTCCAGAGGGACCAAGGGTCTTAAGTCCGGCGGTATTACCGGAACCACGTTTAGAATCATCCAGTCTGGTTTGTTGTTGGACTGCCGGAAAGATTCGATTACTCTCAATCTTTTCAGAACGTCTTTCTTTCTCTGGGTGGAGGTCTCCACTTTGATCTGGGCCCGCAGTGAAATGGAGTATTCTTCAATATCGATTTGTTTCAGAAGTTCTAGAATCGCTTCCGCTCCCATTTTGGCCACAAACTGCTTGCCGGATTCTTCCTGTTCCCGATACTCATCTTCGGTGATGATATCCTTGACTTTTAAGGCGGTGTTACCCGGGTCAATTATAATGTAGGATTCGTAGTATAAAATTCGCTCCAATTCCCGCACCGATAAATCCAGAAGATACCCTATGCGGGAAGGGACTGATTTGAAATACCAGATATGGGAGACCGGGACTGCCAGCTCGATATGCCCCATTCTCTCCCGTCTGACTTTGGATTGGGTCACTTCTACCCCGCAGCGGTCGCACACAATCCCGCGGAAACGAACCCTTTTATATTTTCCGCAGTTGCATTCCCAGTCTTTGACCGGGCCGAAAATTCGTTCGCAAAAAAGTCCGTCTCTTTCAGGTTTGTAGGAGCGATAATTGATGGTCTCGGGCTTGGTCACTTCTCCATAAGACCAGGAACGGATGGTCTCGGGAGAGGCCAGCTGAATCCGGATGGCCTTGAAGTTGGTAGCTTTTTTCTGAACTCTGCTAAAAAATTCTACCACTTGAAATCCTCCTTCCCTCGACTTCGCTCCCATCGGGTCTGAAGACCCATCTGGGTCTGAACGACGGGATGGTGAGCCAGTCGAACCATTTTAATAAACCCGTTAAAATTCTGTTTAATCTTAATCTTTTTAATCTTTATCATATTTTAAAACCAATTTAATTTCCCTCAACCAATTCTACATTCAAAGCCAAACTTTGCAGCTCTTTGATGAGCACGTTGAAAGATTCCGGGATGCCCGGTTCCGGCGGGTTCTCGCCTTTAACGATGGCTTCATAAACCCGGGAACGACCGCTGACGTCATCGGATTTGACTGTCAGCATCTCCTGTAAGCAGTAGGCGGCTCCGTAGGCTTCTAAAGCCCAGACCTCCATTTCTCCAAATCTTTGACCGCCAAATTGGGCTTTTCCTCCTAATGGTTGTTGCGTAACTAAAGAATAAGGACCAATAGAGCGGGCATGGATTTTATCATCCACCAGGTGAGAGAGTTTCATCATATAGATATATCCCACCGTGATTTCATTTTCAAATGGGTCGCCGGTTCTTCCGTCGTATAAAATTGATTTACCCGAATCTGGCAGGTCAGCTTTTTTCAACTCTGCCTTTATTTCTTTCAAAGATGCCCCATCAAAGATCGGACTGGCTATAAATTTTCCCAACTTTTTAGCGGCCCAGCCTAAGTGAGTCTCTAAAATCTGCCCCACGTTCATTCGGGAGGGGACACCTAAGGGATTCAAAATTATGTCTATGGGGGTTCCGTCCGGGAGGTAAGGCATATCCTCCACCGGGACAATTTTGGCTACTACACCTTTGTTTCCGTGCCGGCCGGCCATTTTGTCTCCTACGGAGACTTTTCGTTCCGTGGCTACGCTGACTTTGACCAACTGGACTACCCCGGGAGGAAGCTCGGCTCCGCGGGAGATTTTATCCAGCTCAATTTCCATTTCGGTTTTTTTCCTGGCTACCAAATCCTCGTAATTTTTGATGAGGTTTTCAATTTTCTTGTTTACCTTTTTATCCTGGGTAAAACCCTCGTCGGCCACCAGGTTTTCCAGATCGACCCGGCCAAAGGAATCTTCTTTAATTTTAGACCCGCCCCGGATGAAAATGTCTTTGGAATTTTTCTTGCGGATGGTATTGGCGGTTTCACCGATTAAGAGAGCCTTCAATTTCTGCTCGAAGGCTTCCTTCAAGGCAACCAGTTGCTTCTGGTATTTGCGCTTGACCTGATTGACTTCATTGCGGTCCTGTTTCTTGGCCTCTTCGGTATGCTCTTTGCGGGAATATACCTTGGTGTCGATTACCACCCCGCTCATCCCCGGCGGTGCTTTCAGGGAGGCATCTTTGACATCCCCGGCCTTTTCACCGAAGATGGCTCTCAACAACCTTTCTTCCGGAGAAAGCTCGGTTTCACCTTTGGGAGTGACTTTCCCCACTAAAATATCTCCGGCTTCCACTTCCGCCCCCATTCTAATAATTCCTCTTTCATCTAAATTGGCTACGGCTTCTTCGGAGACGTTGGGAATTTCTCTGGTTAACTCTTCAGCACCCCGTTTGGTGTCTCTCACCTGCAGTTCAAACTCTTCTATGTGAATGGAAGTAAACGTATCATCTACTATTAATCTTTCACTTAAGACTATGGCATCTTCAAAATTATACCCTCTCCAGGGCATAAATGCCACCAAGACATTGGCACCCAGGGCCAGCTCTCCTTGTGAAGTACCGGGGCCATCCGCAATCACTTGGTCCTTCTCCACTTTCTCACCTAAGCTGACAATCGGGACCTGATTGATGCAGGTATCTTGATTGGAGCGTCTGAATTTTTCAAAATCGTACTCATCAAAATCCAAAAGTTCGGAATCTTTTTCACCGGAAGTCGGCCGGATTATGATTCTTTCGGCATCCACATATTCCACCACTCCGGCCCGTCTGGCTACCAGCGCAGCCTTCGAATCAACCGCAACTTTTTTCTCCATGCCGGTTCCGATAAAAGGGGGCTCAGGTTTGACCAATGGCACCGCCTGTCTTTGCATGTTGGAGCCCATCAGAGCCCGGTTGGCATCATCATTCTCTAAGAAAGGTATCAGAGCCGCAGCCACACTGACCAGCTGTTTGGGAGAGACATCCATATAATCAATTTTTTCCGGTGGAACAATGGGGAAATCTCCTCTTAAGCGGGCCTTCACTAAAGAATTGACAAAATGTCCGTCTTTTTCCAAGGGTTCATTGGCCTGGGCAATGACATACCGGTCTTCTTGGTCGGCCGTCAAATATTCGATTTTCTCGGTGACCTTGCCGTTTTTGGCTTTGCGGTAAGGGGTTTCCAGAAAACCGTACTTGTTGATACGGGCATAGGTGGAAAGGGAAGCTATCAGACCGATATTGGGTCCTTCCGGTGTTTCTATGGGACACATTCTTCCATAGTGGGTGTGATGCACGTCCCGCACCTCGAAACCGGCTCTTTCCCGGGTCAATCCGCCCGGACCCAAAGCCGACAGTCTGCGCTTGTGGGTCAGCTCAGCCAGAGGATTGGTCTGGTCCATGAATTGAGAAAGCTGGCTGGAGCCGAAGAAGGTCTGAATGACAGAGGAAACGGTCCTAGCATTGACCAAATCATGGGGAGTCGTATTTTCATTGTCCCGCAAGGATAATCTTTCTTTGATGGTCCGAGCCATGCGGGAGAAGGCCACCGAGAACTGATTGCTCAAAAGTTCCCCCACCGAGCGGGCTCTGCGGTTACCCAGGTGGTCGATGTCATCCACGTTGCCGATGCCGTTTCTTAAATCCAGTAAATACTTGATGATGGAAGTGAAATCTTTTCGGTCCAGGGTGGTGGTATCCATAGGTATATCCAGATGCAATCTCTGGTTTATCATGTAACGTCCCACCTCACCTAAGTCATAGCGTTTGGGGGTGAAGAACATTTTTTCAATCAGACCGGAGGCCATCTCCGGAGTGGGGACTTCACCCGGGCGAATCAGGCTGTATATTTTGTAGAGGGCTTCCGGTTCATTTTTGGTGTTGTCCTTCTTTAAAGTATTTCTGATAACCCCGGCGTCTTTGGAAACATCCTGGGAAACAATTTTTACACTGTCTAATTTTATTTTTTTGAATTTCTCCAGATGCTCTTCGGTAATGGCCTCACCGGCTGAAATTATGATTTCACCGGTGGATTTCTGCACTACAGTTAAGGCGGAAATCTTACCCGCTAATTTGGAGGGTCTGGCGGATTTTAAATTTACTTTTTCGGTTTCATAAAATAAGGATAATATCCTTTCGTCGGAGTCAAAACCCAGAGCTCTCAATAAAGTAGTCGCGGGAAGCTTACGTCTGGTGTCAATGTGCACGTACATGATGTCGTTGACATCTAAATTGAATTCCACCCAGGAGCCCCGATAGGGAATAATCCTGGCGGAAAAAAGTTTTTTCCCGTTGGGGTGGATTTCTTCATCAAAAAATACCCCCGGAGACCTATGCAGCTGGCTGACGATAACTCTTTCGGCGCCGTTGATGATGAAAGTTCCTCTTTCGTTTATTAAAGGGAGCTCGCCTAAATAAACATCCTGCTCGATTACATTCTTGACCCCTTTGGTTTTCTGTCCCTCTTTATCCTCGGCCGCCCGGGCTACTAATCTTAAAGTGGCTTTGAGGGGACAGCCGTGAGTCATGTTTCTGTCCTGGCATTCCCAGATGCTGTACATGGGAGTGCCCAGGGTATATTTGACGAATTCTAAGGAGAAATTTTCCTTGACATCGGTGATGGGAAAAATTTCGTTGAAAACTTTTTGCAGGCCCTTGGTTTCTCTTTTTTCCGGCTCAACTCTGGTCTGTAAAAAATTCTCAAAAGAGTCTATCTGAACTTCCAAAAAATTGGGCAGACTGGCTACCTCCTTTAATTTGGCGTAGCTCTCCCTTTTTATTTCATGATTTTGGGACAATTAAATTACCCTCCTTAAAGTAAGAAAAGTTTTTTTTATTACTTAATTTCTACCGTGGCTCCGGCTTCCACCAGCTTGGCTTTTAAGCTCTCGGCCTCGTCTCTGGGAATCCCTTCCTTGATTGGTTTAGGAGCTCCATCCACCAGATCTTTGGCTTCTTTGAGCCCTAAGCCGGTCAGCTCCCGGACCACTTTGATTACCTGAATTTTCTTGTCCCCGGCTGACTGGAGCATGACCGTAAATTCAGTTTTCTCCTCAACGGCAGCTGCGGCTCCTTTGCCGCCGCCCGCTGGAGCTGCCGCGGCCATTGGCATGGCGGCCTGAACTCCGAATTTATCCTGCAGGGTCTTGGAAAGTTCGGATAGCTCCAGAACTGACATGCTCGCAATCAACTCTACAGCCTCAGAAACCTTTTCTCCCGGCTCGACTACGGCTACGCCTCCCTCGGATTTAGTTTCTTTCTTAGCCTTCTTCTCGGTTACCATCTTTCCTCCTTAATAAATTATGGTTTAACTTGGTTGATTTTCGCTGGTTTGGTTTTCCGGGTTTGGTGCTTCGCTTTCTGGGCTGGTTGCTTCAGGTGTAATCTGCGTTTCAGCACTTAGGGCTGGGGCTTCGGATATTTCTGCGGTGGTTTTGGCTGCAGAAATTTCCTTATCCGGGGCTGGGGCTACAGGTTCTTCCTGGCTCTTCTTGTCCGCCAATCCTTCCAAAGTCAGAACAAAGTTTTGGATTACGGCATTCAGAATTCCGACTAAATTGGCCATAGGAGAGTTTAAAGCAGCCACCAGCTCTGCCAAGACTTCTTCTTTAGGCGGCAGAGTGGCCCATTCTTTTAATCTTTCGCCGGTGTAAAGCTGATTTTCAATTAAAAAGGCCTTGATTTTGGGCTTTTCAATCTTTTTGAAAGATTCGTAAAAGATTTTGGCGGCCCAGGCCGGGTCTCCGTAAATATAAGCCACCCCCACCGGTCCCTGAAGATAATCCACTATGGCTTCTTTGCCGCTCTCCTTGGCGGCCAGACGGGTCAGGGTATTTTTGGAAATTTTTAAGTCAATCGACTTCTCTTTCAGGTTTCTTCTGAGCCGGGTTATGTCTTCCACGTTTAAGCCGGTAAAATCAGCCAGAAAGATGCTGTTGGATTTTTCCAGTTTCTGCTTTAACTCTTCGACCAATCTGGTCTTTTCGGTCTTCTGCATATTTTTATAATTTTAAGTTAGCTCGTGAACTTTTTCCAGAATCTGCTGGGTATTGATTCTGATTCCCGGACTCATAGTGGAGGACAGAGTAACGCTTTTTAAGTATTGTCCTTTGGCTGAGGTCGGTTTGGCTCTCAAAATGGCATCTAAGAAAGTTTGGGCATTCTGCACCAGCTGTTGCTCGGAAAAAGATTTCTTCCCTATGGCTACTCCGATATTTCCCTGTTTATCCACCCGGTATTCGATTTTACCGGCTTGTAAATCTTTGACCGCTTTGGCTACATCGAAGGTCACAGTACCGGCTTTGGGATTGGGCATCAGTCCCCGGGGACCCAAAACCTTTCCTAATTTTCCCACGGCTCCCATCATATCCGGTGTGGCTACGCAGGCGTCAAAATCCACCCAGCCGGTGTTGATTTTTTCAATTAGATCTTCTGCTCCCACATAATCAGCCCCGGCATCCCGGGCTTCTTTTTGTTTTTCTCCTTTGGCAAACACCAGCACTTTTACTTTTTTCCCGGTACCATGCGGCAACACCACGGTTCCTCTGACAATCTGGTCAGCCTGCTTGGGGTCTACGCCTAAATTCAATGAAAGTTCGACCGCTTCATCGAATTTGGCGTAAGCAGCTTCTTTCATCAGCTTGACTGCTTCATCCAGGGTATAATTTGGTTTTGGCTTAACCTTTTCCTTGGCTTCTCTGTATTTTTTTCCCCTGAGCATAATTTTTTATTTAGAATTACCTTCCACGTCTATCCCCATACTGCGGGCAGTCCCAGCCACCTGTTTCATGGCCGCTTCTAATGTTGTGGCGTTTAAATCCGGCATTTTCAGTTGGGCAATCTCTTTGACCTGGCTCATGGTCACTTTCCCGACTTTGACCCGGTTCGGCTCAGCGGAACCTTTTTCAACCTTGGCTGCTTTCTTCAATAGCACGCTGGCCGGCGGGGTCTTGGTAATGAAAGTGAATGATTTGTCGGCGTAGACAGTGATAATTACCGGAATAATCAAGCCCACCTGAGCCTGGGTTTTGGCATTGAATTGCTTGCAAAACTCCATAATATTGACCCCCTGCTGACCCAAAGCCGGACCGACCGGCGGTGCCGGGTTGGCATTTCCGGCCGGAATTTGCAGTTTTACTGTGGCGGTAATTTTTTTAGCCATATTTTTTGGTCAATTTTACCTTTTTAATTGTTTTCAGTCACTTGAATATTTTAGATTATTTTCCGACTTTCACCAGACTCTGAACCTGCAAAAAGTCCAATTCTACCGGCGTGGGACGGCCAAAAATAGAGACCATCACCTTTACTTTTTTCCTTTCCATATTCACTTCTCCCACCGCTCCGGAAAAGTCGGTGAAGGGACCGTCGATAACCTTGACCGGGTCTCCCACCTTGAAAGGGATTTCGTCTAAATCTCTTTCTCGGCTGCTGTCCATCTGCTTTAAGATTCTTTCCACCTCTGTTTCTCTCAAAGCTTCCGGCTTCCCTTTACTTCCCACAAAGTTGGTGATGCCCGGAGTGTTGGTTACCAGACTGGCTGTATCCCGGTCCAGCTCCATTTCCACCAGAATGTAGCTGGGTAAAAATTTTTTCTGGCTGGTGGACCTTTTACCTTGCTTCATTTCCACGATTTCTTCCATGGGGATGATTATTCGGCCGAATTTATCTGTCAAACCGGAATTGTTGATTTCGCTCTCCAAGTATTTTTTGGCTTTCTGTTCATGCCCGGAATAAGTATGCGCGACGTACCACTTCATGACCATAGCTATTTTAGAATCAGTCTGGAAATATTGGATAAGCCCAAGTCCACCAGTCCCACGAAAGCCGACAAAATCAAAGACAAAATTATTACCACCACGGTCGACCCGATCAACTCATCTTTGGTGGGCCAGGTGACTTTGGTTAATTCTAGTCTTACCTCCTTTAAGAATCTTATGAATTTTTGCCACATAATTTACTTACTCAGGACTGGAGGGATTTGAACCCCCAACCGCCGGTTTTGGAGACCGGTGCTCTACCAAGTTGAGCTACAGTCCTAAAACTCTGGTTGAAAAAAGAAAAGACCAGACAAATTCTACGTAAAATTCTGGCGTTTTGGTTGCCTTTAGAGGCAGAAATATTCACCGGGCTCTCTTCAAAGTTGATCTGAAAAATCTCAAGATTTAATTAACCCGTTCCCCTGTTTTTATGTGCCGGTACTAGCGAATTTCTTTGTGCACTGTGTGTTTATCGCAAAAAGGACAGAACTTTTTGAATGCTACCCGGTCCGGATGTTTTTTTTTGTTTTTGGTATTGGTATAGTTTCTTCTTTTGCAATCCCCGCAAGCCAAAGTTATTATCTCTCGTGCCATCTTATTTTATTTCTGCTGTCTTCTTTTGGTTTCTCAGCTGGTTACTTATACGATTCAAATTTATTTTCACGGTTATGCGAATGAGAAGTTACTTTATAATTTGAGTTACCACTCCGGCTCCAACGGTTCTTCCTCCTTCACGGATGGCGAATCTTAGCT
>Ga0326597_10001066_pt1 | contig 45668 bp, 31 predicted proteins | sample RVTome_12_FD_203789 | JGI IMG/M metagenome (GOLD analysis project Ga0326597, IMG submission 203789) | Soil microbial communities from uranium-contaminated site in the Upper Colorado River Basin, Wyoming, United States - RVT100D185 | ecosystem: Environmental > Terrestrial > Soil > Contaminated >...
GTATGGCACTCCAAGTGCGACGCCGATTCGATGACTTATCAACTGAATCTCTGGCGTACCGCATAGCGGACTCATCTTGGGTGCATGATCGCACGCGGCGTGTCGAGTTGCGGCGAGTGGCACTCTGATGTCTGTACCAGTCCCAGAGATGGTCATGTCGCGTAATGCGCCCGGATGTTGGGGATGAGGTACTCCTCGAACGCGGCGTTGAGATCGTGGCGCGGGTGGAGGCCCAGCCTTGGCGCGCGGCGGAGGCGTTTACATCCGCCGGCCAGGAATCGACGATGCCTTGGCGCTCGGCGTCGGTGAGGAAGGCGATGCCGCTGGGGTCGGCGGTGCTCTGACCACGCCGGCGGCCTCAACGCGCCTCGCCGGGCTCCTTTTCCTTGGCGGTCTCGCCGGGCGAGATTGACAGCCTTATCGACATCCTCTGCCGCATCGTCCCTTCCTCGCCGAAGAGATCGAAGGACATTTCGATGGTGGTCTCCGTCTTGACCTCACCCTGGACGGCCATGGGTCTGTCGAGGCGAACGCGCATCTTCCCGCCGCCGTCGCTCTTGAGCGACTTGAGATGCAGGGTCTGGCCTGGCATGTCGGGCATGGGCACATCCTGCGGATCGGCCGTCTGCGTCGCGGTGGACTCGAGGGACATTTCCGTGTCGGTCACGGCCGTGAGCGTGAAGTCCGAAGAGGTGTTGATGACCATGCCGCCGGAGGTGATTGGGCCGTGGAGCCGCCATCGCGCGCCATCGCCGACCGGTTCCTCGGGCAGGATCGCGCCGAACTGCGCCAGCATTCGGGGCAAGTCGGTCAGTTGCTCGGCGATACGCGGGTCGAGGTTCCTCCCGTGCTCGTACTCCGCTGAGATTGTCTCGCCCCGGCCTGTCGTCACGCAGGTGGCGCTCATGCCGGTCACAGCCGCGCACATCTCCTCCATCATGGCGAGCATCATGGGATCGACGCCCGGCTCGTCGACAACTTTGACCTGCGTATACTCCATGCGCGAGTGGATGTCGCCGTTGGCCGCGATCTCCTTCACCTCCCCGACGACGGTGAAGCGAAACTCAGGAAAGGTCTGCTCGGGCATCTCCTCGTCATTCATCGACATGGCCATCGCCATGCGCATGCTGATAACGAGCGTTTCCTGCTGCCCGACCCGAGCGGAGTAGCGAACGGTCCGCCGCGGCTCGGCCCCCGCGTCGACGAGTGTGACCGTGAGTTTCGCCGCCTCGGCCTTGGCGGACGGCGGCGGCTCATCGGGAGGCGGTGCGTCCTGCGCCAGAGACGTTGCGCACAGCAGTACGCAAACCGGCAGGAGTGTGCAATGGAAAACCTTGATTGGCGAGTTCAACATGATCGACTCCCTTCTGGTGGCGGTGTTACGCCTCAGGAGCATAGCCGTCGCCCACGCAACCTCGACCCATGGCGTGCGGCAGGTCGTCGGCCGGCGGCGCGCGATTCACGTGGTCACTCCGCGTAATGTGCCCGGATGTTGGGGATGAGGTATTCCTCGAACGCGGCGTTGAGATTGTGGCGAGGCTGAAAGCCCCAGTCGTGTCGCGCCGCCGAGTCATCCACATCCGCCGGCCAGGAATCGACGATGCCCTGGCGCTCCACGTCGGGGCGGAACGAGAGGTCGGCCGACCTGAAGTGGCGCCGCACGATCGACGCGACTTCGCCGGCACTGGGCGCGAAGGCCGTGATGTTGTAGACCGTTCGCATCAGGCCCTTCGCGTCGGCATCATGCAGGCGCAGCAGCGCTTCGATGGCATCGGGCATGGTGACGAAGGGGATGCGCGTGTCGTCGCGCACGAAGCAGGCGTATGCCTCGCCTTTGGCCGCGGCGTGGATCATTTCCGGCGCGTAGTCGCTTGTCCCGCCCGAGGGCAGGGTGAAGGCGGAGATCACGCCGGGGAAGCGGATGCAGCGGAAATCGACGCGGCCCGATCCGCGCGGCCGGTCCCTGGCGAGTTGGCGGTAGTGCCGGGCGTAGTAGCGGCCGAGGTGCTCGCACGCGAGTTTGTTGCAGCCGTACATCGTCGTCGGTTCGAGGTATTGATCTTCGCCCACCGCGCCCGCCTGCTCTTTCGTCTCCAGACTTCCCATGCCGTAGACGGCGATGCTGCTGGGGAACATGAACTTGACGGGGCTGCCGTGCGACGCCGCTTCGTCGGCCGCGAGTTTGAGCAGATGCACCGTGCCGACCACGTTGACCTCGTGCGCCGCCTCGGGATTGAACTCGCTGCGCGTGCTCAGCAGCGCGGCGAGGTGGAAGATCGAGTGGATCTCGTAGTTGGCGTGCAGGCGGCTGAGCAGGGCGGCGTCGGTGATGTCGCCGACGATCGCCTCGCGGCACATCGGCCGCAGACTCGCGTCGATCTCGCGGACGTCCAGCGCGATGAGATCGCGCCGCCCGGCGTCGTAGAGGGTGCGGATGAGGCCGTGGCCGAACTCGCCGTTGGCCCCGGTGACGAGTGTTCCGGCATGTCGCGACGTGGCGGGGGTGGTGGTCATGGGGAAGGATGCGTGAAACTCGTTGGCGGCGGTGCGCAATCGTTGAGCCGCCCTTCGGTCATGAGCCTCAGGGTCGAATGACGACCCCAAGGCTCGGCGCAGGGGAGCGCGGCGAAGTGCAGACGCGGACGGCAATGATATCAGCGCCCAATCGCCTTGCGCCTATGATCGGCTGTGTCGCTCTTTCCGTCGTCACACGCCCCCCTGCCTCCTTCCACCGCCGTTGCCGCCAAGCGGGCCGACCACGTCCGCCGGCTGTTTGGGTTGACGTGGCGGTACCGCTGGCGCTGCCTTGCGGCGCTGCTGTGGGATGTGGGCGTCTCGGCCCTGGCGCTGTGCGGGTTTATCTACAGCGGCCTGGCCTTGGATATTCTCCGCCACCGGGTGCTGCCCGATACGACGGAAGACCCACAGTGGCCGCTGGGCATCGCGCCGCCGGGCGACTGGCCGCTCTGGGCGGTGCTCTCGACCGCCGCCGGGATGGTCCTGCTCATCACCCTCGTGCGAACCTATTTCCGCTACCGCACCCGCCTGAGCAGCGAAACACTCATCCAGCGCATCACCGTCGATCTGCGCACGGCGCTGTACGACAAACTCCAGCGCCTGGGCTTCTCGTGGTTCGACACGCACGACTCGGGCGGATTGATCAATCGCGTCACCGGCGACGCGGGCTCGGTGCGGCTGTTCATCGAGGGAGTGGTGCTGCAACTGATCATCTCGACGGCGGCGCTGGGGCTGTTTCTCTTCTATATGTTCCGCGAACACGCCTGGCTGACGCTGGCGGTGATTACGGTCTTTCCGCTCCAGGCGTGGGTGCTGGTGAAGTACAGCCGCTCGATCGAACCGCGCCTCCAGAGCCACCGCGAGACGCTCGACCGCCTCATCCAGACGCTTCAGGAGTGCATCATCGGCGTCAAGGTGGTCAAGGGCTTCGGGCAGGAGGAGCAGGTCAAGGCCCGCTTCGGCGAGCGCAACGAGGATGCGTTCAATGCGCGCATGAAGATCGTGAAGACCAATGCGACGCTGCTGCCGTGGATCACGACGCTGGGTTTTCTCCAGATCGCCGTGCTGCTGCTCTACGGCGGGCATCTCGTGCAGATCGGCCCGGCCGCGGGGGGCATCGCCCTGGGCACGCTCTGGGTCTTCTTCAGCCTCGTGCGCCAACTCGCCGGGCAGGTCGAGACGATCGTGTCGAGCGCTGCGAGCATTCCCGAGTCGATGGTCGGGGCGAACCGGGTGTTTGAGTTGCTCGATGCGCCCGTCGAGATTGCCGCGCCGCCGCAGGCGTATGCGCCGAAGGAAGTGCGCGGCCGGATTGAGTTTGATCGCGTTTCATTCCGCTACCGCCCTGATGCGCCGCTGGTCCTTGAAGACGTTTCGTTCGTGGTGGAGCCGGGCGAGACGGTGGCGATGGTCGGCCCGGCGGGATCGGGCAAGAGCACCATCTTCAATCTGCTGGCTCGCTTCTATGACGCGACGAGCGGGCATGTGCTGGTGGACGGCGTGGACGTGCGGCAGTGGGATCCGGCGGCGCTGCGCCGCGCGGTGAGCATCGTCTTCCAGGAGCCGTTTCTCTTCTCGAACACCATCGCCAACAACGTGCGCTTCGGCGTGCCGGATGCACCCGACGAAACCGTGCAGCGGGCGGTGCAGGACGCGATTGCCGAAGAGTTCGTGACGGCGTCAAAGGAGGGCTACCAGACGATCATCGGCGAGCGCGGACTCACGCTCTCGGGTGGCGAGCGCCAGCGATTGAGCATTGCCCGGGCCATCCTGCCCGAGGCGCCGATTCTGCTGCTCGACGATGCGATGGCTTCCGTCGATGCACGCACCGAAGTGCGCATCGCGGCGAACCTCGATCGCATCATGCACGGCCGGACCACGCTCGTCATCGCCCATCGCCTCAGCACGCTCCGCCGCGCCGATCGCGTGCTCGTCATTGAACGCGGCCGCCTCACGGCGGAGGGCGCGCACGACCACCTCATGGCAGTGAACGAGCACTACCGCGAGGCGGCGATGCTGCAACTCGATCGCGAGCGCGAGGAAGAGTCAGGCGAAGTGGAATCGCAGGAGGCGCTGCGATGACGCGCGTCGGGTTCACCAACCTCTCGGCCGCGCAGGTTCTCACCGCCGTCTCGCCCAGCGATGACGCCGGCGAGCGCATCCGCCCCTTCGACTGGCGCATGACGCGGCGCATCGCCCGCCGCATGGCGCGCTACTCGGCCCTGTTCTGGTCGATCCTGGTGCTCGCGGCGGTGCTGGCGGTGCTCAACGGAACGATCCCGCTTCTGGTGGCGCAGACGATCGGCGGAGCGATCGAGCAGCGGCCCGAGAGTTGGCGCGGCCGGCTCGGCGTCGATCCGCAGAATTGGCTCTACCTTGGCGTCGGCGCGCTCACCGCCCTCGCGCTGCTGTGGTACGTCGTCATGCGCATCCGCCAGTTGGCCGTGGCGAAACTCGCCGAGCGCGTGGTGCGCGACCTGCGCGGCGAGATCTTCGCGCACCTCCAGGTTCTCGGGATGGACTTCTACGACCGCACCAAGGTCGGCCGCATCCTCGCGCGGGGCACGAGCGACATTGATGCGCTCCGCCGGGCGCTGTCGGAGGTGGCGCCGCGCCTCACCATCGCCGTGGTGCAGATGGTTTACGCCATCGTGGTCATGCTGGCGTATGACCTGGTGCTGGGTTCGGTGGTGCTCATCGGCGCGCCGTTCGTGTACCTCATCAACTGGCGCTTTCGGCAACTGCTGTCCAACTCCTATCGCCGAGTGCAGGAAACCTACAGCCTGCTCACGGCCAATCTCGCCGAGTCGATCGCCGGCATCCGCGTGACGCAGGCCTTCACGCGCGAGGAGCGCAACAGCGCCATGTTCCGCAGCATCTGCCATCTGCACCGCGACCGGCACCTCGTCGTCGCCAAGGCGCAGGGGTTGTACCTGCCGCTGATGGATGTGACCAGCCAGGTCTTCATCGCCATCGCCCTGCTCGTGGGCGGGCTGCGCATCGCCGGAGGCGAGATGACCGTGACCGACCTGCTCGCGTTCATGATGATGACGGGTGTCTTCTTCCAACCCATCATCGTGATCGGCGACATGTACAACGTGGTGCTCCAGGCGATGGCGGGAGCGGAGCGCGTCTTCCACCTCATCGACACGCCCCCCGCGCAACTCGAGCCGCAGCCGGGCGAGGCGCTCGACCTGCCGCGGCGCGACGAGGGGATGCGCATCGAGTTCGAGGGCGTGACCTTCGGCTATCAGAAGGACCGGCCGGTGCTGCGCGACATCACTTTCGCCGCCCAGCCGGGGCAGACGATGGCGCTCGTCGGCCACACGGGCAGCGGCAAGACCTCGATCATCAACCTCCTCGCCAAGTTCTATCTGCACGACGCGGGACGAATCGCGCTCGACGGCCTCGACATCCGCCGCATCAGCCCGCGCGACCTGCACCGCCAGACCGGCATCGTGCAGCAGGAGAACTTCCTCTTCACGGGCAGCGTCCTCGACAACATCCGCTTTGCACGACCCGAGGCCAGCGATGAGCAGGTGCGGCAGGTGTGCGAGGTTCTCGGCTGCCTCGACCTCATCGAAGACCTGCCCGAAGGGTTGCACACGCAGGTCGGCGAGCGCGGCTCCTCGCTCTCGCTGGGCCAGCGGCAGTTGATCTGTTTCGCGCGGGCGATGATGGCTCGGCCGCGCCTGCTCATCCTCGACGAGGCCACGAGCGCGGTGGACACCGTCTCCGAGCATCGCGTGCAACTGGCGCTTTCGCGACTGCTCGAGGGTCGCACGAGTTTCGTCGTGGCGCACCGCCTGAGCACGATCCGCAGCGCCGACCGCATTCTCGTCGTTGACGGCGGCCGCATCGTCGAGCAGGGCACGCACGGGCAACTGCTGCGCGACGGACAGATCTACCCGAAACTCCACGCGGAGTTCGTGCGCTTGAGCGAGGGGAAGACATAGTCACGTCGCGCAAGGGTGGAGTCCACCCGTGCGGGATATCGCAATGACATGGCATGATGGATTGAAGGCGCAAGGCCCGATCGTCACCGGCCGGTGGTGGCGGGGCAATCGCGTTCTCGTCATTCCCGCGCAGGCGGGAAACCAGTCGCGCTGGACGACATGGCGGTTTTGGCCACGAGAACAGGAATGAGCGAGATTTGACGCCTCGCTGGATGCCCGCCCCCCGCCGGCGCGAGGGCCGCCTTCGCGGGCATGACGAAGAAAATGCGATTGCCCGGCCGGTGGTGGCGATCGAAGTGATCGACAGCACTGGACGCGAGACGCTCCCGATTGCGCCGGACCCCGAAGGCGGTCCACGTGGCGGCCGACGCGGTCGTTGGATGGGCGCGCATGCACGCGAGGGATTGACGCCACTCGCCTCTCGAAATTAAACCCGTCCCTATTTTCCGACCCTTGTTTTGCAGAGCGAAATAAATAGACCCGAAATAAATAGACCCGTCCCTATTTTCCCCGCGGATGGCGGAATCCTGGACTCCTTCCCGCGCCGCACGATGTGAGGCCGCCCCGCGCCCGGCGGCGATATCATGCCTCATGCCGGTTCTCGTCGTCGTCGGATCAGCGAACATGGATCTGGTGATCCGCGCGCCGCGCTTCCCGGCGGCGGGTGAGACGATCGTCGGCGGGCCTTTCGGCGCCTACGCCGGCGGCAAGGGCGCCAACCAGGCCGTCGCCGCCGCGCGACTCGGCGCCGAGGTCGCCTTCATCGGCTGCGTCGGACGCGATGCGCACGGGGATGAATTGCGCTCGCTGCTCGCTTCGGAGAAGATCGACGTCAGCGGTCTGCTCGCGCGCGGCGGCGTGGACACCGGCGTGGGCGTCATCACCCTCGACGCCTGCGGCCAGAACACCATCGTTGTCGCGCTCGGCGCCAACCTGGCGCTGGGCGCCCGCGACGTCGAAGCGGCTCGCGAGCAAATCGCCGAGGCGGATGCCGTCATTCTCCAACTCGAAGTGCCGCTGGAGGCCAACCGCCGCGCCATCGAAATCGCGCGCCAGGCCGACGTGCCGGTGATTTTCAACGCCGCTCCCGCTCAGCCCGTCGAGCCGGACCTGCTCGCGATGGTCGATGTTCTCATCGTCAACGAGTTCGAGAGCCGCGTGCTCTGCGGCCTGGATGACGTCCGCCTCACCGAGGCACAACTTGCTTCACATCTCAAGTCGAAGTGCCGGGGCCACGTCATCATCACCCTCGGGCAGCGCGGCGCGCTGCACTTCGATGGCGAGACGCTCACGCGCTGTGACGCACTCCCCGTCGATTCCGTGGACGCCACCGGCGCGGGCGACGCCTTCGTCGCCGCCTTCGCCATCGCCTGGTGCGAGGGGCGCGAGGTCCGCGAATCGCTCTTGTTCGCCTGTGCGGCCGGGGCGTTGGCGGTCACGAAGATGGGGGCGATGACTTCGCTGCCGACCCGCGGGGCCGTCGAGCCCCTGCTCGCGCCGCACATCGTCCGCGAAAAGCGGGAATGAACCGTCCGCTTCGGCGGTTGGGAACGCGGGGGAACCTCTGCGCCGACCGGTGCGAAGGGCATTCCATACCCGTCCTGCCAGCCGTCAGTCGCACAAGAACAAGGGAGAGTGCCGCATGTCGATCCGAGCCAACGTTTCGATCGGTCTGTTCATTCTGGGAGTGGCCCTGCCGGCTCTGGGCCGAGGGGGTGATGTCAACCCCGTCCGCTTTGTCGAGGAGCCGGGCGTTCAGGAGTTCTCGGGCTCGATGATCGCGCAGCCCTGGCCGCTGTCCCACTGGAGGGATCAGGGGCTGACCCCCGCCGCGGCGCAGCAGCGTTATGAGCAGGCCCTTGCCCGCCTCCAGGCCGTCGCCCCGCCGCGCCACCACGTGTGGCAGACGGACCAGTACATCTTCGACCTCCAGCCGGAGCAGACGGAGAACGCCGTCGCTGATGAACTGCTTGCCACGGGCCTGTTCCGGTTCGTCGAGCCGAACTGGCGGGTCTACCCACTGGGCAACTGCCCCAACGACCCGCAGTTTGCCCAGCAGTGGTATCACGGCCCGAATCGCTTCGATTCCTGCGCCGGGTGGGAGTACCACACGGGCAGTCCGACGGTGACGGTGGGCATCTGCGACACGGGCATCCGCGTCACGCACGAGGATCTGCTGCTCAACCGCAAGGAAGGGTACAACGCCGTCGATCGCCGGTGGGAGAGCCAGGGCGGGCTCATCAACGACATCTACGGCCACGGAACACAGGCCACCGGGTGTGCGGCTGGAAACGGCAACAACGGCGTGGGCATCACCGGCATGGGATGGAACCTCAGCCACCGCATGCTCCGCGTCACCAACAGCGGAGGCGGCGGCTCCTCGATCGAGTGGCTCAACCACGCCGCGACCACCGCGATCGAAAACGGCGATCGCGTCGCCAGCCTCAGTTACAGCGGGGTGGACAACGACGCCGTCCGGAGCACGGCCACGTACATCAAGTCGATCGGCGGCCTCATGATCTGGGCCGCGGGCAACTCGAACCAGAACATGACCCGCAACAATCGCGACGACGATGACATCATCATCGTTGGCGCCGTCGATCCCAACGACAACAAGGCGTCGTTTTCCAACTACGGTCCGATGGTCGACCTCGTCGCGCCCGGCGTCGACGTCTGGAACGTCTGGTACACGGCGGACAACGCTTACGGCAACTTCGGCGGCACCAGCGCCGCCTGCCCGCAGGTCTCCGGCCTGGCCTGCGTCGTCTGGTCGGCCAACCCCGCGTTGACCCCGGATGAGGTCGAGGATCTTCTCAAGGAGACCTGCGATGACCTCGGCCCACCGGGGGTGGACAACACCTTCGGGTATGGGCGCATCAACGTCGGCCTCGCCGTCGCCGCGGCTTCGGGCGAGATTCCCATGCGCCTTGTGACCTCGCGATTCGTCGCCGGGGTTCAATGCGACGCCGAGGTCTTCCGCGCCACGCCCGGTGAACTCGTCGCGTTCATCTACAGCACGCGCGGCCCGGGCAGCGTTTACATCCCCCAACTCGACGTGACCATCGATCTCGCCAGCCCCGCCCTCGCCGGCACCCGAACCGCCGACCAGGACGGCTACGCGCTCCTCCGCAAACGCATTCCGTCCAACGCGCAGGGCGTCCGCGTCTGGATGCAGGCCGCGGAGTTTCAACGCAAGAGCAACGTGACCGAGCAGGTGATCGAATAGGCCGATTGGTTCAGGTGATGCAACTGCAACACCGCATCACCGAATCACCGCACTACTGCATTACCGCATCTCATGGCCGCACAACCAGCCCCCTTCGATCCCCGGATCGACGGGGGCTTGTTTCTTTCGGACCGGACAGCCGTCACTTGACATCCGATGCGCAGGCAATCGCGTCAGCGAAGGGACTCCTCATGGACGGCCGTTGGCGATTTCGGATCTGAAGATGGTTGAAAATACCGATCAACGAGATGCTCGATCCATGCGAGTGCGAAGTGGTGAACCCCAGCGCCGATGACCGCGTAGCCGCAGAGAATCGGCGCCGCCTTCCAGCGCGTGGCGAACGTCCAACCACCAAGCCAGGCGCCGACTGTGGCGAGCGTCGCGAGGTACACGCCGATGAACACCACCGCGACGAGCAACCAGGAACTCAAGCGCAGCACGAGTCGCGCCCGAGGCTCGTTAACTCCAAGCGCCCCGTCATTCGCTCCGGCGGCTGGTGGTCGTGTGGGCATGCAGCAACCCCTCATGAGGTCTCCAGAAGTGTACGGCCAGTTCGCGAACCAGGCGATCGCCGCCGGCTGGGCGGTGCAGTCGGGGATTGCGACAACTGGGCGGGAGGGGGAAAATAGGGACGGGTCTATTTATCTCACTCTGGAAAACAAGAGGTCTAAAATAGGGACGGGTTTAATTTGACTGGGGTTTGATCTGACTCAATCCTGACCTGCCGGAGGAATCTTCACCATGCCTCGAATCGCGCGACCCACACCCGGCGGCTACGCCTACCACGTGCTCAACCGCAGCGCTGCCCGCGTTCGCCTCTTCGACGCCGACGGAGACTATCTCGCGTTTGAACGGATCCTCGCGCAACTCGTCCCGGAGCACCCGGGCATTCGGCTGCTCACTTACTGCGTCATGCCCAACCATTGGCACCTCCTGCTCTGGCCGCGCGGCGATGACGACCTCGCGCCCTTCATGCAGCGCCTCACGCTGACGCATACGCTGCGCTGGCAGAAGCATCGGCAATGCCTGGGCACCGGCCACCTCTACCAGGGCCGGTACAAGTCCTTCCCGATCCAGCGCGATGACCACTTCCTGACCGTGGCGCGCTATGTCGAACGGAATGCGCTGCGCGCCCGTTTGGTCAAGCGGGCGGAGGACTGGCGGTGGTCCGGATTGTGGATTCGCCGGCAAGTCGATGGCAATCGACGACGAATGCTTTCGGACTGGCCGGTCCACGAGCCTCACCCTTGGCTACAGATGGTCAACGCTCCGCAGAGCCAGAAGGAGGTCGCTGCGGTTCGTGAGAGCGTTCGCAGCAGCCGCCCATTCGGCGCGGATCGGTGGATCGAGCGAACGGCCTCTGGTCTCGGACTGACCCTCACGCGCCGCCGGCGGGGGCGACCGCCGCAATCCCGCAGTTCCGCAAGTCAGGCCTGACGCACGCGAATCGCGCCCGCGTCCCCAGCCGCGATGACGCAGGCGACCCCGCTGATACTCCAGGAATTGAACCCACCCCTATCTCTGATCCCTTGTTTTTCAGGGTCAAATAAATAGACCCGTCCCTATTTTCAGGGTCTGAGGATTCGCGGCGCGAGGGGAGGCGCGTTCGGCGGACGGGGCGGGCTCGCGTGGCGGTTCGGCGCTGAATCGGGCGAGTCCCGCGCGCGGTGCGGGGCATCTCATCTACCATCCCTGAACCAGACATCCCCCCAGTGCCGTCTTCAGTCGGAGCCGCTCATGCCACTCATGCGATTCACTCAGACGCTCATCCTCGCCTCACTGCACGCATACCTCGTCGCCGCCGCGCTCGCCCAGCCCTTTCGCATCACGGTCGTCGATGCGGAGAGCAAGCGCGGCGTGCCGCTGGTCGAGTTGCGCACCGTCAATGAGATGATCTTCATGACCGACAGCGCCGGCGTCGTCGCCCTCGACGAACCGGGGCTCATGAATCAGAATGTCTACTTCTGGATCAAGAGCCACGGCTACACGTTCCCCGCCGACGGCTTCGGCTACGCCGGCAAGGCGCTGCACATCACACCCGGCGGCAGCGCCACGCTCGAGGTCAACCGCATCAACATTGCCGAGCGCCTGTATCGCACCACCGGCGAAGGCACCTACAGCGACAGCGTGAAACTCGGCGATGCGCCGCCGATCGAACAGCCCGTGCTCAACGGCGAAGTCTTCGGGCAAGACTCGGTGCAACGCATCATCTATCGCGGGCAGATTCACTGGTTCTGGGGCGACACGAGCCGGGCGCGGTACCCGCTGGGCAACTTTCACGGCTCCGGGGCCGTCTCCGATCTGCCGGGCCAGGGCGGGCTGGATCCCTCCGTCGGCGTCAACCTGCGGTACCTCGTCAACGAAGAGGGCTTCAGCAAGCGCATGTGCCCGATGGGCGACAAGCCCGGCCCGGTGTGGTTCGACGGGCTGTTCACCGCGAAGGATTCGTCGGGGCGCGAGCGCCTGCTGTGTCACTACGTGCGCGTCAAGACGCTGGGCGAGTTGTACGAGCAGGGTTATGCGCTCTACAACGATGCCCAGGACATCTTCGAGCCGATTACGCAGTTCCCCCTCGACGCGCCCCTGCACTCGCGCAGCCATCCCATCAGTCACGTCGAGGAAGGTGTCGAGTATTACTACTTTCCCTCGCCCTACGCCATGGTGCGCTGCCGCGCCGACTACGACAGCCTCCTCGATCCGGCGCAATACGAAGCGTTCACCTGCCTCAAGCCCGGCACGCTCTACGCCAAGGAGACATCGCAACTCGACCGCGACGCCTCGGGGAAACTCATCTACGGCTGGAAGAAGAACACCGGCCTCGTCGAGGCGGGTCAGCAGAATGAACTCATCCAGGCGGGATTGATGAGCGAGGACGAAGCGTACATCCAGACGCGCGACGTGGAGAGCGGCAAGAAAGTCATCGGCCACAGCGGCTCGATCAACTGGAACGAGTATCGCCGGTGCTGGGTGATGATCCTCCAGGAGGTCTGGGGCTCATCGATGCTGGGCGAAGTGTGGTACCTCGAATCGCCGACGCTCGTCGGGCCGTGGCCGAGCGCGCGGAAGATCATCACGCACGATGACTACTCGTTCTACAACGTGGTGCATCACCCCTTCTTCGATCAGAAGGGGGGACAGTTGATCTACCTCGAAGGCACGTACACGCGCATGTTCTCCGGCAACGCCGTGTCCACTCCGCGCTATGACTACAACCAGGTGATGTACCGGCTCGACCTGGCCGACACGCGACTCCATTCCCCGCAGTAGTACGGCGAGCCTGATCAATCAACCTCCGGCGCGCCTCCACTGGCGATACCGCCACTTCCACTCCTCGACGCTGCAATAGAGCACGGGGACGACGAAGAGGGTGAGGAGTTCGACGGCCATGCCGCCGAAGGTCGGGATCGCCATGGGCACCATGATGTCGGCTCCGCGCCCCGTCGAGGTGAGCACGGGCAGCAGCGCCAGGATGGTCGTCACGGTGGTGAGGAGGCAGGCGCGGATGCGGAGTTTGCCCGCTTCGAGCGTGGCGGCGCGAATCTGCTCGATCGACTCCGTCTCGCGTTCGCGGAAGACCTGCTGGAGGCGCGTGGCCATGACGACGCCGTCGTCGGTGGCGATGCCGAAGAGCGCAACGAACCCGACCCAGACGGCGACGCTGAGGTTGATCGGATGAATCTGGAGCAAGGTGCGCAGGTTGGTGTCGTAGAGGTCGAAGTCGAGGAACCAGTCGCGCCCGTAGAGCCAGAGCATGAGAAACCCGCCGCTGCCCGCGACAAAGACGCCGCTGAAGACGATGGCGGTGACGGGCACCGAACGGAACTGGAAGTAGAGAATGAGGAAGATGATCGCCAGCGAAAGGGGGAGGACGATGCGCAGGCGATTCGTCGAGCGCACCTGGTTTTCATAGGATCCGGCGAAGCGGTAATCGACGCCCGTGGGCAGGACGAGTTCTTCCGCGTCGATCTTTGACAGGATGTAATCACGAGCGGCCTCGACGACGTCCACCTCCGCGAAGCCGGGCTTCTTGTCGAAGAGGACGTAGCCGACGAGGCGCCCCCCTTCGCTCTTGATCATCTCCGGGCCGCGCACGTACCTGATCTGCGCCAGTTCGGCGAGGGGAATCTGGACGCCCTCGCCGGCGGGGATGAGGATGTCATCGAGCGTGTCGATGTCATCGCGCAGTTCGCGCAGGTAGCGCACGCGCACCGGATAGCGCTCGCGCCCCTCGACGGTGGTGGTCAGGCGCACGCCTCCGACGGCGACTTCAATGACCCCCTGCACGTCGGCGATGCGCAGGCCGTAGCGGGCGATCCGCTCGCGGTCGATGTCGATTTCGAGGTAGGGCTTGCCGACGATGCGTTCGGCGAAGGGGGTGGCAGGCTCGATGGCGGGGACGTCCCGCAGGAGCGATTCGAGTTGCAGCCCGAAAGACTCGATGGTCTGGAGGTCCGGTCCGAAGACCTTGATGCCCATCGCGGCGCGGAAGCCGGTCTGGAGCATGACCAGGCGCGTTTCAATGGGCTGAAGTTTCGGCGCCGAGGTCGAGCCGGGCACCTGTGCGACCTTGACGATCTCCTCCCAGATGTCATCGGGGCTGCGAACGTGATCGCGCCACTGACGGAACGGCCGGCCGCGAGGATCGGGCACGAGTTCGCCGAGCGCATCGCGGGCAAACTCCCCGGTCGAGTCGTCGTAGCGGAATCGAAGGCGCTTGCCGCCTGAATTGACGATGTACTCGGGCTTGTAGTTGATGATGGTCTCGACCATGGAGGTCGGCGCGGGGTCGAGGGCGCTTTCGGCGCGGCCGATCTTGCCGACGACCTCATCCACCTCGGGGATCGCCGCGATCGCCCGGTCCATCTTGGAGATCGCGTCGAGCGCTTCGCCGATCGAAGCGTGCGGCATGAGCGAGGGCATGTAGAGGAACGAGCCTTCATCGAGCGAAGGCATGAACTCGCGGCCCAGGCCGGGCATGGCGTGGGCGATCTCAACGACCGTCTCGCTCGTGCGGATGCGCTCGGGCAGCCAGCCCCAGACGCGGTCGAAGCCGAGCCAGATGGTCAGGCCGGTGGCGATGACGCCGGCGGGCACGAGCAGTGTGGCGATCTTGTTGCGCAGCGCCCACGCCAGCAGCCAGGGGTAGACGAGATAGAAGAGATAGAAGAGCAGCAGCAGGCCGCCGACGAGCAGGCCGACGAAGGCGAGGTTGCGCGCGTAACCATTCTGCGGGCCCAGCGGCTCCCAGAGACGGGTCAGCAGGTCGAGCACGAGGAGGCTGGTGATGACGTTGGCGGACCAGATGGCGCTCCGCGCCAGCAGCCGCGGCAGCCACTGCTGCACGAACCAGAAGATGGCGAAACCGAGGATGACCAGGCCGATGAGCAGGTGCCACTTGACCATCACGACGACGCCGCCGACGGCGATCGCCCCGCAGATCAGCCGCCGCCCCCACCCCGGCCTGACGCGCCATCCAAAGAGAACGTGCGCCAGCGCCGGCAGGATGGTCAGGGCGATGATGATGGAGGCGATGAGCGCGAACGTCTTGGTGTACGCCAGGGGCCTGAAGAGTTTGCCCTCCTGCGCCTGCATGGCGAAGACGGGCAGAAAGCCGACGATGGTGGTCATGACGGCGGTGAGGACTGCGCTGCCGACTTCGCACGAGGCCCGGTAGATCACCTCGAGGCGCGACTCATCGGAACTCGCCTCGTCGAGGCGGCGCAGAATGTTCTCGCACATGACGATGCCCATGTCCACGATCGTGCCCACGGCGATGGCGATGCCCGAGAGCGCCACGATGTTCGCGTCAACCCCGAACACCTTCATGCCGATGAAGGCCCCCAGCACCGCCAGCGGCAGAATCGCGCTGATGAGCAGGCTCGACCTGAAGTGCATGAGCATGAGCACGACGACGATGACGGTGATGAGGATCTGCGCTTGGATGGCCGAGTTGAGCGTGCCCAGCGTTTCGTAGATCAGCCCGGTGCGGTCGTAATAGGGCACGATGGTGACGCGGCTTTCGGTGCCGTCGGGGAGCACCTTGCTCCGCAGGCCGGGGGCGATCTTCTCGATCTCGCGCTTCACGTTCTCAATGACGGCGAGGGGATTGGCGCCGTGGCGGACGACGACGATCCCGCCGACGGCCTCGACCCCAACCTTGTCGATGGCGCCCAGCCGCAACTCCGGACCCCGAGACACGCGCGCGACGTTGCTGATCAGCACCGGCACCCCGTCGGTCGCGGTGACGGCGATCTTCTCAATGTCCTCGGGCGAGCGGAGGAATCCCCGCCCGCGCACGATGTACTCCGCCTTGTTCACCTCGATGGTGCGGGCGCCGACGTCGATGTTGCCGCGGCGCACGGCGTCGGCGACCTGCTCGATCGTCACGCCGTAGGCGCGCATGGCGTCGGGGTCGACGTCGATCTGGTACTCGGTGACGAACCCGCCGATGGAGGCGACTTCCGCGACGCCTTCCGCCGCGGCGAGGGCGTAGCGCACGGTCCAGTCCTGCACGCTGCGCAGTTCATGCAAGTCCCATCCGCCGGTGGGCCGGCCCTGCGCATCGCGCCCTTCGAGCGTGTACCAGAAGACCTGGCCCAGCGCCGTCGCGTCAGGGCCGAGCGCGGGACTGACCCCTTCGGGCAGCGTGCCGTCGGGCAGGCTCGAAAGTTTTTCGAGGATGCGCGAGCGGCTCCAGTAGAACTCGATCTCATCGTTGAAGATCACGAAGATCATCGAGAAGCCGAAACTCGATGAACTGCGGATCGTCTTGACGCCGGGCACGCCGAGGAGCGAGACGGTCAGCGGATAGGTGATCTGGTCGTCGATGTCCTGCGGGCTGCGGCCGGGCCACTCGGTGAAAACGATCTGCTGGTTATCGCCGATGTCGGGGATGGCGTCCACGGCCACGGGCGAGCGCGGCACGCCTTCGATCTTCCAGTCAAAGGGCGCCACGAGCACGCCCCAGCACATGATCATCAGCGTGATCAGCGCGACGACGAGTTTCTGTTCGAGACAGAATCGGATGGTGCGGTCGATGAGGCTTGGAGACGAGGCGGCGTTCATGGCTGCTCCTCCATGCCAGGGTCGTGTCGCGGCGCCTCAGCGGATGGATACTCCGCCACGAACTCGCCGCACTGGAGCATTTCTTCGCCGAAGTAGGGGTTGACGAGGTCTTCGCCGTGCTGAAGCCAGTCGGCGCCTTTGTTGTTGAAGGCCATGGGGCAGTGCATCTGGAGGATGAGTGGCCCGCTGGAGTGGCCGAAGGTCTTCACCGCGTCGATGAGCGCCATGGACCAGTGCTCGAAGCGGGCGCGGGCGTCAGTGATGTCGGCGGCGGCTTCAATCTTGGCCTTGGGGTCGCTGAGCATGCGAACGATGCGTCGCCACTGTCCGAGCGGTTCGCCGATGAGGCCGGTCGTGTCCACCTCGCCCAGCGCGTGCTGCGCGTGCGCCGCGGCGCCGGTGAACGTCTTAAAGTCATCGCCGCCCAGCGCCTCCTGCATGGCGACGTAAGAGAGAAGAAGTTGATCGAATCCACTGCGGAAGTGCTCGGGCAAGGCGCCCTGCACAGTGGAGGTGGAAGGGGCGGATCTTGGCCCTGCGCCGTGCTGGTGCCCGCCCGTGCCGCCTCCCCCCTGCGGGTCCATCATGCTCGGCTTGCCGGCGATCTGGAGCGAACTGTCGATGCGGAAGGCGCCGTTGACCACGACCTCTTCGCCTTCGCGCAACCCCTCGCGGACGATGTAGTGCGCCCCGGCCCGCGGGCCGAGCACCACCTCGCGCCCCTCGAACGTCGGCCGCTCCTGATCGGGGACGCGAACGTAGACCACCGCGCGCGTGCCGGTGATGAGCGGCGCCGTGGCGGGGATCACCAGCGGCGGACCCTCGCCGGTCGGCGGCACGTAGAAGGGCGACTCCTCGAAGGGCACCAGGTCCATCCCGCACACGTCGCACGTGCCTGGCCCATCCTTGACGATCTCCGGGTGCATCGGGCTGATCCACTTGCCCGCGAGATCGGTCACGGGGATGACGCCGCCCTCGCCGACCTTCCCGCGGACCACCGCGCGCACGTACATGCCGGGCTTGAGGCGCCCGTCGGAGTTCTCGACGTTGAGGCGCACGCGCACGGTGCGCGACATCATCATGAGCATCGGCTCGATGAAGGAGATGCGGCCGTGGAGTACCTCGCCGGGGAAGGCGTCGCTGGTGAACTCGACATCCTGCCCGTAATGGAGGAAGGGCAACTGCGATTCGTAGGCGTCGAGGACGACCCAGACGCGAGAGAGGTCGGCGAGTTGGAAGAGTTCCTCGCCGGTTTCGACGTAGCGGCCCTCGACGACCATGCGCCGGGTGACGATGCCGCTGATGGGTGCGTAGAGAGTGAGGCGCTCGATCAGGTCATCGGCGGTCTCCAGTTCCCGAATCTGCTCGGGGTTGAGGCCCCAGAGGCGGAGTTTGCCGCGCGAGGCGCTGAGCGTGGTCGCCGCCGAACGCCGGATCGACTCGCCGGCGTCGCGGCTCGATTCAGCCGCGGCCAGCGCGCGTTTCAATTCCGCATGGGCGGCGAGGAGGTCCGGGCTGTAGATCTCTGCGAGGTGTTCACCCTGCCGCACGGCGACGCCGGCGTACCCGATGAACAGCCGTTCGATGCGGGCCGGGAAATAGGCCGCGATGGTGGCGAGCCGCGTTTCGTCGTAGGCCACCTGGCCCACCAGCCGCGTCTCGCCGATCGGGAAGTAGCGCGCGACCGGCGCCGTCTCGATCTCCGCGAGTCGAATCGACTCTTCGCTCATGCGGATCTGGCGCGGCTCGAGGTCTTCATCCTCATCCATCGGAACGGGAATGAGGTCCATGTGGCAGATGGGGCACTTGGCATTCGGATCGGGCAGGCGCACCGTCGGGTGCATCGAGCAGGTGTACATCTGCTCGCGCTTAGGCGCGGCCGCTTCCTCCTCCTCATGCTCGTGAGCGCCGGCATCCGGCGCGGCGGGCGAGGCCACGCGGTGGCCGACCTTGTAGCCCACGATCAACGCGGCGATGATCAGCACCAGAGCGACCACGGCCGCCAGCGAGCGAATGAGGTACATCAGAAGATGGAGTACGAAATCGAGCAGACGTTTCATGGGTTCATCTCCACTTCTGGAGTGTGCGGCACGGCGCCGGCGTGGGATTCAACAGGCACGGGTCGGCCGACGATCATGTCAAGTTGCGCGAGGGCGATGGCGCTGTCGGCGGCGGCGCGCTGCTGGGCGAGACGAAACTCGAGCAGCGTTCGCTCGGCGTCGAGGATGTCGAGAAACCCGCCGCGCCCCGCCTGGTAGAGCGCCAGCAGCGACGCGAGCGACTGGTCCGCCTTGGGAAGCAGCGTGTCGCGGTAGAGCGCCAGGCGGCGGTTGGCGTCGCGATGCTCGTAGAGCGCTTCGCCCAGTTCCGCCGAGAGCGCGTTGGACCGGCCGAGGCGGTCGGCGCTGAGCGCCAGGCGGCGCGCGATCGACTCGCCCAGTTGCGCTTCGTTCTTCTCCCGCCAGAGAGGCAGATTCATTGAGACGCTGAGCATGAGCGGGTCCATCAGATCGCCGTCGGGGTTGCGCATGTCCTCGAAGCCCAGGCCGAGCGTGAAGTCGGGAAGGCGCTCGCGGCGGGCGAGTTCGGTGCCTAGGCGCGCGGCATCGACCTCGTGATCCATGCCATGCAACTCGGGATTCGACTCGCGAAGCATGACGAGCAGTTCATCCGCGCTCGCGCTGACCATCATCGACTCGATGCCCCGGCCGAAGGGAACGGGCGCATCGTGGGGCCGGTTCATCGCGGCATTGAGGCGGGCCGCGAGCGCCTGGCGGCGGTCGGCGAGTTGTGCGAGGCGATCCTCCAGTTCCGCCAGTTCGATCTGGATGCGAACGAGGTCGGCCACGCTGGTCGTCGCAATCTGGTACTGCGCGGCCGCGACTTCCTCAAGGCTGCGAAGCAGTTCGATGTTCTGCTTCGTGATCGCTGCGGCGTCGGCGACGTATTGCAGTTCGTAGAACGCACCGGCCACGCGGTAGCGCAGCGCCAGCGCCGCGGCCTCGAAGCGCTTGCGGCCGGCGTCGGCCATCTCCGAGGCCTCGCGGCCGCGCAACTCGCGCTTGCCCCACGACGGAATCATCTGCGAAAGGCCCACGGCATAGCGCATCTCCGCCTTGGTCAACACCCGGCCGAGCATGAGCATCGGATCGGGCAGCGCCGTCGCCTGGTCAATTCGCTCGGTGTCCGCCTGCCAGCGGTAGTACGCCGCCTGCACCTCCGGGCTGTTCATCAGGGCATAGAGCAGACAGTCGTCGAGCGATGAGTCTTCGGTGATCAATGGCGCGATTACCCCGCCCGATTCATGCGGCTGACTGAAGGGTGTCGTCAAGTTCCCCACCGGCTCCACTTCGCGCTGATACGACGCGAGGAGTTCCTTCTCGTAGAACGGCCTCGAGGTCGAGCAGGCTGAGAGCGGGAGCGACAGCCCCGCCAGACACACGGCCCGCACGCGCCACTGATTTGACATGATGCGATCTCCTCGGGATCACGAATGATCCGGGCGCACGGTGGTGAAGCAATGAACGCGACTCCTGCCGACCTGCTTCACCGCCGCACTCCGGATGATTCAGCGGCGACGCTCATCGGATCCGCCGCCATGGTTTTCATGTTCACCCTGACCCTTTTCCCGCCCCTGCCCGGCGGCCTCCGCGCCCGGAACGCCGCCCTGCTTCTTCCACGCGTCATCCAGGGCGCTGAGGAACGTCGCCGGCGTCTTCTCAAACTCCTTGATGCAGCCCTTGCAGCACAGGCGGACGAGATGGTTGTTATAGACGCGCTCGACCGGCTCTCCCATGTCGCCGCCCAGCGCCTCGCCCGAGACGAGGCAGACCGTCATCGGATAGTGCTCGCCCTGCTGCTTGATCACGGCCTCGTCGAGTTTCTCGAGTGTGGCCTTCGGGTCTTTGTTGAACTTGGGCAGACATCCGTTGCAGCAGAAGCGCACGAGGCGGTTGTTGTAGACATGGTCGATGGGATCGCCCATCGAGCCGAGTTTACCCCCGGAGATCAGGCACTCCGTCAGCGGATAGAAGGGCAACTGGGTTTCGATGATCTCCTTGTCGATCTTCTTCCAGTAGGCGTCCTTGTCGGCCTCGAACTTCTTGATGCAGCCGCCGCAGCAGAAGCGCACCTCGCGGCCGCCGTAGGTCTTCACGGCCGGGTCGCCCATAGAACCGAGTTTGTCCCCGCTGACGGGGCAGACGTCAAGCGGATATGGATCACTCTTGATCTCCGCAGGCTGCTGCATCTCGCCGCCCGCGTTGTGATGCACCGGCGCGGCCTGCCCCGCGCCGGGGCCGCAGCAACCGTCCTCCGGCGCGGGCGTGGCCGCGGCGCTGAGCATGGCCAGTGAGAAGACGCCCCCGATGATCAGACACGATGAAATCCGAAGGGATGTGAACCCTGCCAACATGTGAGGCTCCTTGGTTGATGTAAATCGACAGACAACGGCCGGCGCCCGGATCGTCCCTGGGAGGGTGATCGGCGCGCACCTGATTCGGACGGACCCGAACGCGAGCGCATCGATCGCGCAGCGCGCAAGGACGCCATGAGGAATATCGTCAGGTCAGCCAGATGCAGAGGATCGCACGCGCCTGATGGGCGCTGCGGGCGGGGGGGAGGGCGCGATCGAGCCAGGCGCCTGATCGCGGTTGGACCAAGGAGAGTTCGCCGCTGCTCACGCCGATCAGCGCCAGGTGTGGCAGCGGCACAGCCGACGGCGCGGCGGGCAACGGGCTGGCGGGGGTGGTCGGAACCTGCGGCGCCTCGACGCACGGGCACCCTGGCGATGTCGCCGGCGCATCTTCCGGGTCGCAGCAACAGCACCTCACCTGTGACGCATCGTGACATGCGGCGGACGCCACGGCCCCACCGGCGCTGCACGCCGAGCGCCCAACCATGGCGGACCCGAGCGCCGCGGGCGAAAGAACCAATGCGAGGATGAGCAGCCATCGTGCCATGAATGGGCCGCACAGACTATATCTGTGTCTACCCCACCAATTCGACGCTCGCGGGAAGAATGTTCACACCAACCGGCGTGCCGCACCTGAAAGGGGCCGCTTTCCCCGCCCTATCGGACCGAATCGCCCCTATGACCGCTCCCGAGCCACCACCGATGTCCCTTCGGACACGGTATCGCCGGGATGCACGATAACGACCTCACCGGCCTCCAGACCTTCGACAATCTGCACCTCGAGGCTGGTTCGCCGGCCCGGGGTGACGCTGCGAAGGGCGGCCTTGCCGTCGCGCACGACAAAGACGCTCCACTGCCCGCCGCGGCGAAAGAGCGCCCCCGCCGGGACTTGCAGCACCGACTCCTCGCGCCAGGTGACGATGCGCGCCTCGATCCGATACCCATCCCCCAGCGCCTTCCACATTTCGAACGGGTCCGAAAAGTCGATGATGACGTTCACGCGCTGCTCCTCGACCCCCAGCGCGGAGATCTTGGTGAAGGCCTGCGGCTCGACGAGCCGCACGATGCCGTTCAGGGCGTGCTCGCCGCCCCAGCGCTCGATGTAGACCGCGGCGCCGGGTTGGATTTGCACCGCATCGGTCGAGAGGACATCGACCACGATCTCGAGGTCGGCCGGGTCGCCGAGTTCCACGAGTGGCGATCCGGGTGAGACGACCGCCGCGCTCTCGTGCATGAGGCGCAGGACGCGGCCGTTGACGGGTGAGGTGATCACGAGGTACTCCGGCGCGGCGCCGCCTTCGGCGATCGGCTGGGTGCGGACAAGCGCGGCCTGGGCGAGTTCAAGTTCAAAGCGGGCGATCTCCTGGGCGAAGCGGGCGGCTTCGAGTTCCTCCCGAGCCGTGCGGTCAAGAAGAAGCGCGGCATCGACCTCGCGCTGGGTGGCGCCCTGCCGGTTGAAGGCCGTCTTGACGCGATCGAGTTCGCCCGCGGCATGGTCGCGCCGAGCGATGGCGGCGTCGAGTTCCGGCTGCATGCGCGCCAGCGCCGCCTCCGCCCGGCGCACCCGCGCCTCGGACTCGAGGTTTGCCCGCGCGTCGAGCAGCGCGGGATCGACCGGCTCGAGCACCGCCACCACCGTCTCCCCCGCCGTCACCGGGTCGCCCGCGTCGAGTTGAATCCGCTGCAACTGCGCCGTCAGCGGCGCCGAGACGACGTAGCGGTCGCGGATGCGCGTGCGGCCGTCCTCATCGACCGTCACTTCGAGCGGGCCGCGGTTGACCTCCTCCCCATCGACGGCGACGGGCTGGGGGCGAAACGCGAAAACGATCGCCGCGACGACGCCCAGCGCGATCATCACGAGCACCAGTCTGGAAAGGAGATTCTTCATGCGTCAGGCGCGGGTCTTGAGCACTTCGATCAGATCGAGATGGTCGATGCGCCGCCGCACGATCAGTCCCGAGAAGACGCTGGCGAGGATGACGACCAGCGCGGCGAATCCGTACGTCGAGCGGTTCACCACCAATGGGATGCGAAACAGTTCCGTATCAACGGAGGTGATGACCGCGGCCGAAAGAGTGTATCCGAGCGCCAGGCCCAGCGGAATGGCCAGGAGCGTGAGCAGCGCCAGTTCGCCCAGCAGGATCGCCGACACCTCGCCGCGCGTGAAGCCGATGACGCGCAGCGTCGCCAGTTCGCGGCTGCGCTCGGCGAGCGAGATCCGCGCGCTGTTGTACACCACGCCGAACGCGATGATCGTGGCGAAGATCACGTTGGACAGGCGGATGCGCAGGAGGTTCTCCGCGATGACGGCGTTGAAACTCTCGACCGTCGCCGACTTGAGCGCCACCCCCGCCACCGCCGGCATGTTCTTGAGTTCCGTGTAAAGCCGGCCGATCTGCGCTTCATCGGCGGCGAGATAGGCGCCGCTGACGCGATCCTCCTCGCGCATGAGTTCATGCATCGCCTCGAGGCGCATGTACGCCGCAAGGCCGGAAAAGTCGTCGATCAGACCCGCCACGCGAATCTGCGCCACGGGGCGATGCCCTTCGAGCACCTCCATGGTCACGCTCTCGCCGGGGCGCACGTCGAGCAGCGCTCCGAGTTTGGCGGAGAGGTAGAGACCGTCCGAATCGGCGCGCAGCACCTTCTCGTTAAGATCGATGACGCGAAAGAGTTGTGCGTCGTCAAGCAGCGCCGTCACGCCGACGCGCCGATTGAGGTGCCCGCGGCGCAGCCGGGCGGGAATCGCCCGAAATGGCTCGGCGGCCAGCACGCCCGGCAGGTGCCGCATCTCGCGCAGCGCCCGGCCGTGGCTCGGCTCGTTGAGCGTGACCATCATCGTCTGCCGCTGCGCCCGCTCGAACTGGAGTTCGAGAACGTAGTCGATCGCGTCTTTCATGAAGGAACCGACGACGAGAATGGCGACGGCCATGGCGATGCCGAAGACGGAGATCGCCGCCTTGATCGGCCGGCGCTCCAGTTCGCGCAGGATGGTGCGCGTGGCCGGCGAGACGAGGCGCTGGAGGCCGAGGCGCTCCAGAATCGTCGGGCGGAAGTCCGCGGGCGGCTCGGGACGCATCGCTTCGGCGGGCGGGAGGCGCACCGCCCGGCGGACGGCGCTGAGCGTGCCCAGCAGCCCCGCACCCATGGAGATGCCCAGGGCCATGACGATGACGCGCGGCTCGAGGTCGAAGGCCAGAATGGGGAACTGGAAGAATCGCGTGTACATCTGCGCCAGGCCGCGCCCCATCCATGTCCCCAGCCCCGTGCCGATCGCTGCGCCGATGAGCGAGATCACCAGCACCATCTGGAGGTAATGCGCGCCGACCTGGAGGTTGGAATAGCCGAAGGCCTTGAGCGCGGCGATCTGCTCGCGCTGGGTGGTGATGAGGCGCGTGAGCACGACGTTGAGCAGAAACGCCGCGACGAGCAGGAAGATCGTCGGCGCGATGACCGTCATGCCGCGCAACTCGCGCAGTTCGTTCGACACGAACTGGTGCGAAGGGTGGTCGGCGCGGCCGTAGGCGCCAAGACCACCGTAGGGCGCAATGAGGTCGTCGAGTTGGCGGATCACCTCCGCTTCGCTGGCGCCGGGCATGAGTACGAGACTGACGTCATTGAACGCGCCTTCCATGTCGTAGGCGGGGGCCAGTTCGCGCTCGCTCATCCAGAACACGCCGAAGCGCTTGTCATCGGGCAGGATGTCGCCGGGCCTGATCTGGTAGACGTACTCGGGCGAGAGGGCGATGCCGACGAGAACCAGCGTATCGAGGCGGCCGTTGATGATGGCGCGCACGGTGTCGCCGGGATGGAGGTCATGCGCCTTGGCAAAGGCCTCGCTCACCAGCACTTCGCCGCGCCGGCCCGGCTCGATGTAGCGCCCCGAGCGGAGGTAGATTCCGTTGATCCACGGCTCGTGCTGCTCGGGCACCGAAATGATGCGGCCCAGCCCCGGCTCAGCCAGCCCCTCGACGTCCAGATTCACGTTGACCACCACGCGCGTCGCCGCCTGCGCCACGCCGGGAATCTCCGCGAAGCGCTCGCGCAACGAGTTCGGCGCCCGCTTGAGGCTGGCGAAGACGTGGGCGAAGCGGTGGCGGTCGTAGTAGGTCGTCATCGTCTCCTCGAGCGAATCGAGCGTGGCGGCGGAGAGGATGAAGGTGGCGATGCCGCTGGCCATGACCAGGGCGATCGCCACGACCTGCCCCTTCATCCCCAGAAGGTCGCGCACGAGTTTGCGATGGAGCGCCGTGAGAAGCATGAGTTGTGCTCACCACTCCAGTCGGCTGGCGGGAATCTTGGTTTCGTTGCGCTTCTCCGAGCCGATGCGCCCGTCGGAGAGGGTGATAACGCGGTCGGCCATGCCGGCGATCACGGCGTTGTGGGTGATCACGGCCGTCGCGGTCCCGAGTTCTCGGTTGACGCGTTCGATCGCTTCGAGCACCACGATGCCGGTGTGGACATCGAGCGCCCCTGTCGGCTCATCGCACAACAAGACCTGCGGCCGCTTGGCGACGGCGCGAGCGATGGCGATGCGCTGCTGCTCGCCGCCCGAGAGTTGCGAGGGGAAGTGATCCATCCGCTCGCCCAGGCCGACGAGTTGGAGCGCTTCGGTCGGCGGCATGGGATCGCGCGCAATGTCCGTTACCAGCGCCACGTTCTCCCGCGCCGTCAGGCTCGGAATCAGGTTGTAGAACTGAAAGACGAAACCGACGTGCTCGCGGCGGTAGCGCGTCAGCGCGGCCTCGTCGTAGCGCGTGATGTCGTGGTCCTTGTATCGCACGCTGCCGGAGGTCGGCACGTCCAGGCCGCCGAGAATGTTGAGCAGCGTGGATTTGCCGCTGCCCGATGGCCCCAGCAGCACGATGAACTCGCCCTTGAAAAGGTCGAGATCGATGCCGCGCAGGGCATGGACATCGACTTCGCCGACGTGATAGACCTTGGTCAGCCCGCGCGCCTGGAAAACGCAGGAAACCGGTGCGGCCGGTTGGTGCAGTGTTGACGCGGCGGTCGGCATCAGGACGATCCTCGTGCGGCGGGCAGGGGATCGTACGGCGCGGACAGCGTCGCGGGCGGAGGAGGCGTGGGGCTTGGAGCCCGAGGCGCATCCAGCCCCGCGCCGCTCAGCGGTCGTAGGCGACGAGGCGCTGCTCGCCCTTCAGTTCGCGCTCGCGCGTGAGATCCTGCGTCACTTCGAGGGTGCCGAGGTAGGCGCCGTCTTCGTTGCGAATGGCAAAATAACGGATGTGGATGAAGCGGCCCTTGAAGTCGATCCAGAACTCGGCGACGTTCTGCCGGCCGGCCTTGAAGTCCGCGAGAATCTGCTCCACCTTGTCAAGGCTCTTGGGCGGGTGGCAGTGCTGCACCTTGCGACCGATGACCGCCTTGGGGCGCACGAAGATGCGCCCCGTCCCTTCGCTGAAGAAGCGCACGCGGTCTTCGGCGTCCACGAAAGTGAGATCGACGGGCAGGGCGTTGAAGATGCCGATGAGTTGCTCGAGGGTGAGGGCGCCACTGGGGAAGATGATCGCGTCTGCCGCAGGCGGCGCCGGCGGCGCCGCCGGCGTCAGGGCCAGCGAGACCGCGCCGGGTGTGCCACCGGTGATGAGCGAATCGCGCTTCGCCGGCGCGGCGGGGCGCGGCGTGCGCGAAGTCGCATCAGCCAGCGCCTTGGCCATCGGACGGAACGCGCGCCCCGGATCGACGATGCACCAGCCGAACTGCGGCGACTGCGACCAGATCTCGACCCACTCACTCTCCGTGAGCGTCTTGACGGCCATGGGAAGGAGGATGTTCTCCTCCTTGAAGATCATGTCGAGCACGGCGGGCAGCGCAGCGCCCGCGGCGGCGAGCACGGCGCCGCGCCACGGCGCTTCATCGCACACCTCGGCTCGGACGGCGCGCTCGAACGTGCGCAAAGAGGCGCGAATCTCATCATCCTTGGCCCACATGACCTTGGAGGGGCCGGTGAGGCCGTGACGCTCGAGACACGTGAAGAGCAGGTGCTCCTTGCGCAGGTAATGCTTGTCAACATCGAGGAGTGAATTGAGCGCCTCGCGGAGGTGGTTAACCGGATCGGGTTCGATCGCCTTGCCCTCGGCGAGGAGGATGGGCAGGTGATTGAGCATCGCCTCGGCGAGCCGCTTGAGCGCGGCGTTCTCGCTGCGGAAGGTCTCGACGGGATGGCCGGCGGGGAACGACGGGCCGGCCTCGGCCGGCAGCGACTCGCGCACCGCCGCGGCATGGTGGTCGCACGCCCTGGTGAGTTGCCCGACGGGCACGCCTTCGCGGATCAGTTCATCTTCGGCCTGGGCGACGAGGCAGGCGTCGCAGCCGGTGAGGAGGTGCGCCAGGGTCTGCCTGGCGTGAGGCACGTCATCGCGCGTCACGACGTCGCGCAGCACGCCCTTGAGTTGCTCGATGCGCTCATGCTGCTGGGCGGGATCTTCAAGAAGTTCGCTCATCATGGATCTCCGAGGCGGGGCGGTGCGGCTCATGCCGCCCGCTGATTTGGATCTCAATGCCGGATCGACAGGCCGGCGGGGAGGAGTCTGATCGCTATTCGACCGTCGGCTTCGAGGAGCATGCGATGGACTCGTCGCAGGTTCCGCAGGCTTCTTCCTCGTCGGCGCTCCACATGGGCACGTTGGGGGCGATGATCTCGCGCGCGGGCGGCACATCCGCATCGAGGCGCACGATCGCGATCCACGCCCGCAGCAGGTCGGTCACGCCGTCGAGTACGTCAAGCAAGTCCGCCACCTCGGCGCCTTCAGGTGTCGATCGCAGCAGCATGATGCGGCGCTTCACGCAGCCCGCGAAGGTCGGCATCCACCACGCGACGTGATCGCGCACGAACGCCGTCAGCGCCTCGCGGCACACGGCGATGTGCTCCTCGTGATTCGCCTCCATCGCCAGGGCGATCTTCTGCTGGAGGAAGGCGATGAACTCGATTTCGAGGGAGATGTGGTCCTGCCTCTCGGGCCGATCGCGGCGCGGCTCGACGCCGAAGGCGCGGTAGAACCCGCCGACGTCCGCCATCTGGCTGGAGCGATAGGTCGGATCGTTCCAGTGGCAGAACTCGGTTTCGTAGGGCGGGCAATCCTTGGAGATGATCAGGCCGAAGAGCGCTTCGAGCGCGGTGCTGCGGCGCTGCGGATCGCTTCCGAGCCAGGTGATGATCGGCTCGATCGACGCGCGCTCGGGGGTGAGTTCGCCGAGGCTCAGTTCGCCCATGGCGCAGCCGGCGCAGGCTGCGGCAACGGCGCTCCACGCCTCGCTGAGGCACGCGAGTTGATCGCGGCTCGGCGCCACGAGCACACCGTGAACAGTGCGCGGCTCGCGCCACGCCTCGGCCAGCGCCACGCCGATGAGGGCGCGCCGGGCGAGTTGCTGCTGATCAACGAAGGTGCAGGGGTCGGGCTGGATCATGGTCAACCTCGTTTCAGATGCTGTTGGCGTAGAGCGCGGCGTCGCGCTCGAACACAGGCTCTTCCACCGTCGTCCGCACGACTTCGACGCCGAACTTGTTGTACCCGAGCACCGTGTCGTTGTAGATTACCTGGGTCTTCGATGACCCGTCGGGCATGGTGACTTCAATCTCCGCGACCTTGGGCCCCTTGACCACCTCGTAGCGGAAGATGATCTGCTGCGTGGCGCGGAAGAGTTGCAGCACGGCAAGCAGGTCGCGGTCCGGGCAGGAGTACTGCTCGATGGCGCTCTGCACGCCGGGGCCGAACATCTGCGTCAGGTAAGAGCGCGGCACCCAGCGCGGCGGAATGTAAAAGCCGTTGGGCTCCGTGCCGAACTGCGGATACAGAGGCAGCGCGATCTGCCGTTCGCGGATCAGGTAGTAGAGCGGATTAGTGGGGTCATCCGTCCAGCGGCCGTTGTCGTCGATCTTGACAAGCCCTTGCAGGCGGATCTTGCCGACGCACACCGACATGCAGCGGGTTTCGAGCGGCTCTCCGTTGGGCGAGAGTTCCGGATCTTTGCCCTCGATGCGCGGATAGCAGCCGACGCACTTTTCGCTGGTGCGCGTCGTGGTGCGGTACATGGCCTTCTTGTAGGGGCAGGCCTCGACGCACTTGCGGTAGCCGTTGCAGCGGTTCTGGTCGATGAGCACGATGCCGTCTTCGGGGCGCTTGTAGATGGCCTGGCGCGGGCAGGCGGCGAGGCAGCCGGGATAAGTGCAATGGTTGCACAGGCGCTGGAGGTAGAAGAACCAGACCTTGTGCTCGGGCAGTTGGGTGGATTTGCCGAACTGACCGTGCGGCCCCCACTCGCCGCCGCGCGCGTTGTCCTCGAAGATGTTGGGCGCCTGCCACTCCTGGTCGGTGGGGAGATAGCCGAGGACGCGCTGGGCGCTCTGCTCGTCGTAGTGCTTCTCGGCGGCCTCGAAGATGGTCTTGCCGTCAAAGGCGCCGAATGGCGCTTCGTGCGACTTCTCGGCCTTGTCGTTCCAGCGCTGGCCGCCGGGGTTGGCCTTGTCGAGAAGGTTGAGAATCTTCGCGTCCCAATTGTGGGGGTAGCCGCCGTAGGGCTTGGTCTCGACGTTGTTCCACCACATGTATTCCTGCCCGCGCGAAAACGTCCACGTGCTCTTGCACGCCATTGTGCAGGTCTGGCAGGCGATGCAGCGGTTGGTGTTGAAGACGAAGGCGAACTGAAGCCTCGGGTGCGCCTCCTCGTAGGGATAGGACATCTTCCGTCCGAGTTGCCAGTTGTAGACCTGCGGCATGAGAGTTCCTTACCTTCCTGCGGCGCTCACGGTCAGTGATGCACTCTGCACGTGGCCGGTGTGTTCTGTCGTGCGAAAACGGTGGCGCCCGATGCGCTGCACCGTGGCGTCGAGAATGTCATCGAGCGCCTTGCCAAGTTGCTGGCGCATCGAAACAAGCGCCTGGTAGTTGGGGTCATGCGTCATCGCGGCGATCTCCCCGGGCGCGAGGCCGACCTGGAGGAGTTCCTCGAAGAGGCAGCGGGCCATGATCACCACGTCGCCTGGGACGATCTGACCGTTGAGCATCATGGGATGCTCCGGCTCGGCCGGCCGGTCGGCGGGATGCGCAGCGCCGTCATCCTGCGCGTGATGCGAAGACGCGAGGTGCGGAAGTGAAGTCGCAAGCGGGCTCGGCGCCGCCTGCACGTCGCGGGCGCCTGCCCCTTCGTCTTCTCGTGCGATGAAGTTAATAGCCATACTCATCCCCCTCCCCGCGTCCGATGGTGGTGAGTGAGCCGGTGAGGTAGGCGAGGTTTTCGGGCGAGTCGCCGGTCGGGCCAAAGCCGCTCTTGGCAGGCTCCCAGAGTCCGACGCCGCCGAGGCCCCCGGCCTCCGCCCTGGTGATGCGAACGAGCGTCTCCTTGGGGACGGTGTTGACGGCGTGGTTGTCCGCCTCGCCGCCGAACATCAGCGCCATCTTCACCTTCATCTTGTGGAAGAGGGTGTCGGTCTGGTGCATGGGCATGAGCCAGTTGCGCGTGAGGGACTGCTGGCTGCCGTAGCGGAGATTCGCCTGGTAGCCGGTGTCGGCCGAGCGCGCCAGGCCGTCGGGGCGCGTCTCGTGGGCGAGCACGGACTTCTCCGTGGCGATGAAGGGCGCGTGCTTCATCATCACCACGCCGCGCGGGTAACTGCTGTTGATCGTCACGCGCAACATGCAGCGCGCCGCCTTGGCGCGAATCGGATCCTTCTCCCAGTTGCGGAAGGGCCGGTCGGCGGGGTTGGCATCGACATAGATGTAGTCGCCGTTGTTGATGCCGAGTTCGGCCGCGTCATCGGGATTGAGATGCATCTGGTGCTCGCCGAAACCGGGCGTGCGCTTGTCCTTGCGATAGGTGTCGCCGAAGTTCGAGTCCCAGATCGAGTGCCAGTCCACCGTGGACCACTGCGAGTGGACGCGGTGGCGCGTCTTGGGCGTCACGCAGTAGAAGCGGAAGCCCTGGGCCCAGAGCGGATTGACCGTCTTCTTCGCTTCGCTCCACGGCAGGCGGATGTTGCGGATCGTTCGCTCGTCCCAGTGCATCGCCTCGCGCGAGAGGCCGAAGTCGTCGGGGCGGATGAGCGGATTGCTCGAGACGATGACGTTGGGCAGGTAGGGCGTGGCCTCCGGCCCTTCGCGGTGCACGATGAAGTTTTCGCCGTGCATGATCGCCTCGGGGATGTCGCAGTAGGAATTGAGGCGCCCCGTGTCGGTCCAGAAGGGCATGAGGTCGTGGATGTTCTCCCAGAAGGGGATGCGCGGATAGGTGCGGAAGAGGAGCAGCGCCACGCCCGGCTCGCCGAACTTGCCGTTGAGAATCTCATCGACCTTGTAGCCGCGCGTCGTCGTCGAGCCGTCGAAGAGGCGCTGCATGTAGACCTTCACGCCATCGGCCGGATCGTCGAGGATGAACTTCCAGTAGCGGGCAAAGCGCTCGTCGCCGACTTCGCGGCCGAGAACCTCCGCCGTCTGCGCGAGGATGTGTACGTCATCGCGGGTGTTGTAGGGGCTGTCGATGCCGCCCTTCCAGACCTGAAGATACGGGTTCGAGCACGACGCCGTCACTTCATAGGTCTGGAACTCAAGCCAGGAATTCGCCGGGTAGACGATGTCGGAGTACTCGCATGAAGCCGTCATCTCGATGTCCTGCGCGATAATGCAGTCGATCTTGGGATTGACGTTGAAGAGCATGTCGTAGGCGTGCTTGGCGTTGTTGAAGAGGTTGACGTTGGTGAACCAGAGGAACTTGGTCGGCGTGGGCATGTGCGTGTCGCCGGTGAAGCACTTGCGGCCGTACTTGGGCGTGTCCACGATGAGCGGGCGCTCGCCGTGGTTCCAGTAGGCCGGCTCCTCGTCCTTGGCGGTCTTCTTGACCTTGACGTCGCGGCCGTCAAGGGCGGGATCGAGATTCGGATTGAAGGGGTCTTCGGCAATCCAGCCGAGGAATCCGGGGCCGACGCCCTCAGCCGCCTGGAAGAGCGCGGCCTTGTAGTTGCCCGCCCAGGTGTGACAGCCGCTGCCCGGCTTGCCGATGCAGCCGGTGAGCATGAGCGGCAGGTACTGCGCGCGGTTGGCGAGCGTGGCATGGAACCAGTGGTTGATGCCCTCGCCGATGTGGATCGCCACGCCGTGCCCGGCGCTGGCGGTCTCCCAGATGTCTTTGGCGAGTTTGGAGATGAGGTTCTTGTCCGCGCCGGTGATCTCTGCAACGGTGTCGAGGTCGTAGTCGCGCAGATTGATCTGGTACGCCTCCCAGATCGTCATCACTTCGACCTCCTCGCCGCTGACCAGTTTCACCTTGCCGCGGAACGATAAGGTCGGATTGATGCCGGCCTCGGCGAGTTTCGGGCCGATGTGGTCGCGCGTCAGCGCCGTGGGCTGGCCTGACGTCTTGTCGATGACGACGTAGTCGCCGATCTTGGCGTACTGCTCATCGGTGAGATGCTGCCAGGTGTAGGAAGGGCCGTCCTTCTTCAGACCCGGCTTGTAGTCCTTGAAGACTTCATCAGCGCGGAGGCGCTTGAGGTTGTCGGTGCGCACCAGCAGCGGGAAGTCGGTGAATGTGGTGACGAAGGTCTCGTCGTACCACTTGTGGTCGATCATGTGCCGCGTGATGCCGAGGAAGAGGGCCGTGTCGGTGCAGCCGGGACGGACCTGGATCCAGTAGTCGGCCTTGGTCGAGGCGGCGGAGTACTCCGGCGTGATGACGACGATCTTGCCGCCACGCTCCATCATCTCGATGAAGAAGTGCGACTCGGTCATCTTGTTCTCGACGAGGTTCTTGCCGCAGCCGATGTGGAGTTTGGCGTGGCGCATGTCGTTGAAGTCGCAATCGGAGGCCTGAAGTCCGTGAACGAAGGGGTGCCCCGGCGCCTGGTCGCCGTGCCAGGTGTAGTTGGACCAGAGTCGCCCGCCGAGCGCCTCCTTCTCGCTCACTCCGCGAATCTGCTGATCGAGCAGCGCGAGCATGTTGGACCAGCGATAGAAGCCGTACTTGCCCATGACGCCCAGCAGCCCCATGCCGCCGCGGAGTTTCATGCAGCGCGTGCCGGCGCCGTGCGTGGCGTCGATCATCTCCGGCTCGTAGCCGTCCTTCTCGAGGCGGCGCCTCCCCGCTTCGCCGCTGTAGGTCTTCGCGATGGCGACCGCCGCCTTGGCGTGATATTTGTACGCCTCCTCCCACGAGACCTTGATGAGCGTGTCGCGGCCGCGGTTGTTGAACATGTACTTATCGCGCAGGCTGGGCGTGTCGGTGAGCGAGGGGCAGCCATCCTCCACCCACTGCTTCCAGCCCTTGCGCATGAGCGGGTGGCGCAGGCGGTAGGGGCCGTACATGCGCCGCTGCATCGAGAAGCCCTTGCCGCAGCCGCGCGGGTTCCAGTGGACGGTGTCGGTGTTGCCGTAGAGGTCGCCGCACTTGCCGCCTTCGTACGCCTGCTCGGAGCGGATCACGACGCCATTGTGCACGTAGGCTCGCAGGCGGCAGTTGTGCGTGTCGTTGGGCGCGCAGACCCATGAGAAGGAGCGGTCGTAGCGGTATTGATCGCGGTAGATGCGCTCCCACCCGCGCTCCGGATAGGCCAGGAGGGGGTTGTCCACTCCGACGATGGGCATGAGGCCGCCCAGCGCGCTGGGCCAGGCGAAGGCCGCCAGCGAGGTCGCGCCGACAAAGCCGATGAAGTGACGCCTCGAAACGTCGGTCGATTCCTGTGAACCCGTCGCGCCCGCCTGCCCGCGCCCGTTGTTCGCACGATCCTGCTTGCTCATGGTTCACGCCTTCCCGTTGACTGCAATGCCTGGTTGATTCGTTCTAAGACCGGTGCGTGCCGCGCTGCTCACCGGCCGAGGTCGAGCCAGTGCCAGCCGGAAATCAGTTTGGTTCCGTTGCGGTCCATCGCCGCGCCGTCCCACACGGCGAAGGCGATTGGCACGCGCTGCTGCGTCGCAAAATCCACATCCCCCTCGTGGTGCGAATGCAGGTCGCGCACGAACACCACGCGCCACACGCCGTCGCTCCACCGACCGACGCCGTCCACGTTCTGATCCTCCGGCGGGGCGATGGTCGTCGAGCCGAAGCCCGCCGCGTTCATGCACAGCACCGGCCGTTTCATCAGCGCGGGGTCCGACTGCGGATTGCCCGCGCCCCACGCAGTGATGTACGTCGAATCGTGCTCGGTGAGCGGGCCGGCGACGAGTTCGCCCTTCTTGAACGGATACATGTCCACCGGCTGATCTTCGCTCAGGACATCAATGTCCTGCCGCTCGCCGGCGTCGGCGTCGATCTGCCGGCTCGCCTTCCACTGCCAGAGGTTGACGATGCTCGGCGCATCCTTCTGTGCCAGTCCCATCGTCAGCGACGGGATCTCCGGCGTGAGGCTGAACATGAGTCCCACGGCATCGGTCGCGGTGCTCAGCGTCTCCGACCCGTTGACCGTCGCGTCGGCCCACTCGAGGCAGAAGACGATCCGATCGCGCTGGCGGAGGGCGCGCACGTCGATCGACCGCGTGGCGTGGCGACGCTGCCAGAGAGGCTGGAGTGAAACCGTCGTTGGCGGCACGTCATTCCAGCCTGCATCGAATGGGTCGGCGAGCATCTCCGGCCTCGTGGAACCCGCGGCCGAGATCGTCGCGCCGGCGGGAGTGCCTTCTTTCTCGCGCGGCTCGATGAGACTCTCGATGTAGGCGACCATCGCCCAGACCATGTCCGTTCCTTCAGCCACGCCTTCGACGTTGATGTTCGCGTCCATCGCCGACTGGAAACTCGGCATCGGCGTCCCCGGCACGCCGATCAGAACGGTTCGATAAAGATCTTCGCCGGTGCGCCCCGCCTTGAAGACACCCGTCGTGAAGTCGGCGGGAGGAAGTGGATAGTCGTTGGCGTCGAGAAGCCCTTCGGCGGATGGCCCGTCTCCGCGCCCCGTGTCTCCATGACACGGCGCGCATCCCATGGCGACGAAGACCCGCCGCCCCTGGTCGATCAGATCCGCCGTGAACTCGGGCTGCGGCGGAATCGTCACCGTCGCCGGCGCTTCCGCCGGCCAGCCGCGCGCGTTGAGCGAGAGAACGTAATCGATGAGCGAGCCGATCTGCTCATCGGTCAGCACCCCGCCGAAAGGAGGCATGGCCGTGCGCGCGATCCCGTTGCGAATGCTGCGATCGAGGTCGGCGCGCGTCGGAGGGGCTTCGTTGTAGGTGGACTTGAAGCGATAGACGCCGGCGGTGAAGTCGCGCGGCTTGGGGAAGAGCAGGTACGAGGCGGGCCCGTCTCCCTTGCCGGTCTCGCCGTGGCACATCGCGCAGTGGGCCGCGAAGTCCTGCGCCGCTGACGCAGGCGGCTCGCTCCACCCAATCGACGGCACACTCGTCGCGGCGGTTACTGAAATCACAACCCCCGGTTTCGGCGCTGCGCTCAGCGCGGCCAGCGGTGCGATCGCCGCCAAGGCGCTCATCACGCCCAGTGACAGGAGGCTGGCGAGGAGGCGACGCTGAGAAGCCGGGTTGCGGTGGCGGGTCATGGTTTTCTCCCGGGAGAGAGGCATCGGCGCCGAAATAGCGATAAAACGATGCAGATATAGACTTTCATCGTCCATTGTACCCCGCGATGCCAGCCTGGGTGAAGCACAAGCCCGGATATCGATCTCCTATCGGGGTATTTTCCCTAAGCGCGGGCCTGAGAAGCCGCCGGCCGCGGTCCAAGCGACCCCTCGGGACCGCAGGCCCGCTGGACTCGCGATCGATGACCGAACCGGCTCTGATCGGCCGACCACGCCATCGCAAGGCCGGTGCGGTCCGGAACTCCAATACGCCGATCGCGTCGGGCACGAACGGGCGCGACGCGAGACGGCAATCGGAGGTAAATGGTGTCAGGAGGTAAATGGTGTCATACGCCTTTTCCTTGACGTTCGCGCACGTTAGCGCTCAGGCCCTTCGAGGAAGATCATTCACCGCAGAGATCGCGGAGAGCGCCGAGAATGGCAGCGGAGAGTTTGGATCAAAGCCAAACTCTGAATCCCTCTGCGACCTCCGCGATCTCTGCGGTGAGTTTGCACTCCGCCGCGAGGGCGCCGTGGTCACGCGCGGATTGGAAGTGTGAACCGTCTCAGACACCAATTTCTCCCGCCTGGACTCGGGGCTTGGGACTTGAGGCTTGGGCGGTGCTGGGTGTGGCATGGCCCCGCGCTTCGCGTGGCGATGCGTCCCTCCCCCGGGCTCTGCTTGTCGTGAGCGAGGTCGAACGGCGGGGGTGGACAGGGTGGGGGTGCTTGCTCTTCTGAGCCCAGTGCCGTGGTCGGGCGGTCGGCCCTGAGATCGGATGGCCACGCCGAGGCGCTGCCGTCGCCTGACCTGATTCAATCATCCGCCGCGCCATCGCATGGCCTTCGCTCCCGGAGCCTCGCTCAGACCATGGCACGCGGCATGAGGAATCCCTCCTTACTGACCGGGCGCCCATCCAAGAACCGCGAGGCAGTCATGCAGTCGGCGCAGTTTCATCACTTCCGAGTCATCTAGCCATTGATCCTCGCTGAAATGAGCGATCGCGCTCCCGAACGCCTTGGCGTGCATGACTCTAATCTGCTCCTTTGAAAGATTGAGGCGATGTCTTTCCGTAACGATAGATTGCAGTTCCTCCTCGCTGATTGTGAGGTCGGCCAGCACGACCTTTAGCGCCTCCCAGTACCGGCGGACAGGATCGATTTGTGGTGTCGGACTGACCGCTGCAGCGGTCTCTCTTCCGACGCGCGAGGCGAAACGGCAGCACCTGTTAAGGCCGTACGTCGACGGTGGCAGAAATGGATCGTTGCGGAAACTATCGAAGAACTTGTAACTGCGCGAACCGATGAGATCGCCGTATGTTCGGAACTCGAGAGTCCGCAGTGATTCGAGATAAAACTGGAACAATTGTCCGGATGCGAGGGCGTCGTAGGCTGCGACGTGAGAAGTGGTGTACTTGATTCCGTGCTGCTCACATGCATCGTGAAGCCGGCACTTCTTCCCCAGTCCAAGCAATGGCCGCATGTACATCAGGCAGAAGTGCGGCGGCTCGTGGTCAACGCCAGCGTTTGCCATCTCGAAATTCAGAAACCTGATGTCAAAATACACGTTGTATGCCGCCAGGACGCACCCGCTCACGACTCGCAACAACTCACCGGCGACGTCCTCGAAGATCGGGGCATGCCTTACATCCGCATCGGTGATGCCGTGAATCTCAGTTGCCGTCACGGGCCGTCTCGGATTGACCAGCGTGTCAAGAACGAGCCGCGGAGGTTCGTGCGGATCAACGCGCACGACCGACACCTCGATCACGCGATCTGCGCCTGCCACGAGTCCTGTCGTTTCAAAGTCGATGATTGAAACTGGTGTCTCATCGATGCGCCGGTCCTCGATTCCCGTTGCCATCGGCCCCTCCCGGTGCTGGCCACTGATCCGCCGATGCCTCTTCTGCACAAACTCTTCATCCAGCGTTTCCTGGAGGTTGAAGAGTCGAACGATTCTACCCCTTCGCCTGTGGAAAGCGGCGCACTCGCGTTGAGCGTCGCGGCGAGCGCCCTCCGACTTGCGGATCGTCGTTCATGACTGCTTTCGCGATGGGCTGTAGATGAGAACCTTGACATCCTCGAGTGTGACGAGGCCGCCGGCGACCATTTTCTCCAGGTGGGGGCGGAGGAGGGCGATCTTCTCGGCGCTGTCAACGATGTCGATCACGATGGGTAGATCCTGGGAGAGGCGAAGGATCTTGGCGGTGTGGATGCGGCTGTCGGCGCCGAAGCCCATCGGTCCGCGCAGGACGGTGGCGCCGGCCATGTGCATCTCGCGCGCCTTGAGCACGATCGCCTCATAGAGCGGCCGCCCCTGCCATCGGTCGCTCTCGCCGATGTAGATCGTCAGCCGCTGCGCCGCCTCGGGGGTCGGAAAGACGCCGTGCTTGAGTGAATCGCTCATGGGGCTCCCGCTCCGTACAACCTGGCGGACAACGCCGCGCCCGCCCAGACGGCCAGCAGGCCGAGTGCGTTGCTCAACAGGACGTTGAGCCCCGCGAGCAGCCACTCGCCGTCGGACATCAGGGACAGGGTCTCGCGGCCAAAGGTGGAGAAGGTCGTGTAGCCGCCAAGGACGCCGATCAGCATCGCAATCCGGTACTCTTCGCGCACGACGAGGGGACCGGTCAGAAGGGCGCCGAGGAACCCGATCCCCAGGCACCCCGAAACGTTGACGACCAGCGTCCCGACGGGAAAGGTCGGCCCCCAGAGGTTCTGCACGACGCCGGACAGGGCGTAGCGCATCAGCCCGCCGAGGCCCGAGCCTGTGAAGATCAGGAACAGTTGAAATGCCATGCTCGCCTCGCGTCTTATGTACATGCCCCTCGCGGAGGATTTCCCGGACGGCGAGGAGTTGGATGATTCTACCGGTTCGCTTGTGGCTGCGCACGGAGAACAGGGACGACATTCGCGAGCGAGGTAAAGATGAAGAACCCCCACCCCGGCCCTCCCCCGCAGAGCCGGATGAGGGAGGCTTGGCTGCCTTCGCGCAGCGCTGGGCAGGGCGTGGCAATTGTGGACGGCGCGGGGACTTCGCCTTCGTGGGCGAGTCGGCTTCTGCAGGCGTCCAGGCCTTGGCGCCATGGCGCCTGTCGCGTTACGATATCTCTTCGCACTCGACGCGCTCCGCTGCGCAGAGCCTCCGCGTCGCGGCCAACTGGCGCGCCTCGATGCCTCGCCCTTGACGACTCAATCCTGGTGAGTGCGCTTGGGTTCCTGGACGGTGACGACCATGACCATGACGACGCAGGCGAGGCCGATCACGTAGCCGAGCCAGGGCTTGCTCGAGCCGCGGCCGCCGGGCAGGGGTGGGCGGGCGGCCACTTCGAGGTTCTTGAGGTCGCGCTCCGTCCACGTCGTCGCGGCGGTTCGCGGCATCGGCGCGCGCATCTGGCGCACGTAGAGATGGCTGGGAACCCAATCCTGGGGCACGATGAACTCGAACTTCATGCGGATGCCCGAGGTCGCCCCGCCGACGGACGTCGCCGCGAGGTCTCCGCCGTCGTAGAGGAAGCGCCCTTCGGCGGCGAGGTCGGACTGATACTGCTGGATGAACGCGTGGGGGAAGAGACGCACGTACACGGAGCCGCTGGGGCGCGGCTTGCGGCAGACGAGTTGAACCTGGGCCTTGGTGAGGCGGAGACGATCGCCCGTGTCCGTCGCGCCGTTGTCGATCTCGGTGTCGATGATGACGATCTTGTATCGATCGCCGGGCGCCTGGAGGCGTCGCTCGATACCCTTGGCCTGGTCATCGAGAAACTTGCGCGGGTCGCTGAGCGAGTCGCCGTTGATCTCAATGATGTTGACGATCTTGACCTGGTCGGGGGCCATGCCCTGTCGGCTCTCGCCGCCGTTGATGCTTTCGGAATAGAGGCTCGCCGCCTGCGCCAGTTCAGGATGCAACCTGGCGAGATTGTTGGGCGCATACATCGAGCCGCGGCTGGCGAGGTCGTAGAAGATCGCGGTCCACTCATCGACGGGCAGCCACAAGTTCCCGTTGGTGCCGGAGGGTCGATTGACTTCGCCGCGTTCATCGACCTTCCAGCCTCGGTAGCCGAGCATCTCGGAGGGCATCTGAAGGAACTGGATGCCCAGGAGCATGATGCCGATGGTGATGATGCCCGACGCGGCGCCCATGATGCCGCCGCCGATGAAGTTGGTCGTGGTCGAGAAGTGAACCTGGGCCGGGCACGCCTGCACCGAGATCAGCCGCAGGATGAAAAGACTGACGGCAAAGACGGTCACGAGCGTGAGGCCCCAGGCATAGTCGGGCATCCTCGCCCCGAGGAAGAGCAGCACGATCGGCTCCCACGCGGCGAAGGCGATGGCGCCGGCGACGACGACGCAGGCGAAGTGCAGCAGGGCCGAGAAAAAGCCGTAAGCCGCGAGAATCCACGCCGTGACGCCCACGAGGAGGATGACGAGTATGTTCATGATCATCGGAATGACTCCTGCACTCGTGCGCGCCGTTTGCCCGGGCGCGCGGTGGATCGATTTCGACGCGCCGGCCGTCAGGCGGCGGGCTGCACTTCGGCCTGCCCTCCGCCGGAGGCCGATCCGCCGCGGGTAATGCGGATCACTTCTTCAATGCTGGTGACCCCCTCGATGGCCTTGCGCAGCGCTGCCTCCTGCGTGCTGATGGTCTTGATGCGGCGCATGTGGGTGCGCAGGCCGTTGAGATCGCCGGCGACGATGAGTTTGCGGGCGTCGGCGTCGAAGACCATGACTTCATAGGCGCCGGTCTGCCCGCGATACCCGAGTCCGCCGCACGCCGGACAGGTCTCTTCGCGATTGCGTTCGATGACCTTGCCCGAGTGCTTGAAGAGTTGCTTGATCTGGTCGGGAGGGAGACCGAGTTTGCGCAACTGGTTGGGATCGGGCTGGTAGGGCACCTTGCAGTTGTCGCAGAGTTTGCGGAGGAGGCGGCAGGAGATGACGGCCTTCATGGGTTCCGCCGCGGCCTTGTAATCGCCCACCGCCTTGACCCACTTCGCCAGGGCTTCAAGCCCGCTGTCAGCGCGGATGCCGATGTACTGAAGCGGCCCGCGCATTCCCGGCACCGCCGACTCCTGCGCCGTCTTGCTGTCCGTGATGTCCTCGACCATGACGACGGTGGGATCGCGGCGGAGAATGGATCGCAGTTCGGTGGCGAAGTCGATGCCCTTGTCCGCCTTGAACTCGCTGTGGCCGACGCCGTCGATGAGCACGAGGCGTTCATACTCGAGGGTGCGGATGTTGGCGGTGAAGGCGTCGTGGCGCCGCAGAAGGGAGTAGAGGGTGGTGGTGCGGCCGTTGCCGGCCGGGGCGGAGACGAGGATGATGCCGTGCAGGTCCGCCGTCGCCTTGTCGAGCGATTCGACCTGGCGGGGCAGCAGGCCCAGGTCGGTCGGCTTCATGTCCACACGCTTCTTGATGTCGATGTCCACGGTCAGCGTCTGACCCGCGGTCGAGCCGGCGGTGCGCACCCTGACCTCGTGACCCTCGGCGCCGAAGCGGGCGAGGAAACTCCCCGTCTGCCGCCGCCGCTTGTCCGCGACGTCGAGGGAGGCCGCGCTCTTGAAATAGTCGATGACGGCGTTGGCGACACCGGCATCGAGCGGATCGCGGCGGTAGCGCATGCCGTCAACCGTCTGGCTCACCTGATACTGGCCGGTGCGATTGGGGAGGAGTTCGACGGTGGCGGCGCGCTGGATGAGGGCGGGGGTGAGGAGATCTTCGAGGGCCATGTGGACGACGAAGAGCGGATCGTCCTTGCCCGGCAGGCCGCGGGCCACCCCCTTGGCGTCGATGATCGAGACTGCGGCGGCCTTTTGCTGCCGCGCCGAGGCCCGCGCCGCCATCCGCGCCCGCAGCCCTTCGGCCGAAACACGGAAGGCCTGATCTTCGGGCACGTTCTTGTTGTGGTAGATCCAGTACGCCACGCTCGACGACCACATCACCAGCAGGCCCAGCGGGAAACCGACGGCCGGCCACCACACCTGCGGGACGGGCAGGATCATCACGATGAAGCCCAGCGTGCCGCACACCAGGTGCGCGATGTTCCACGCCTCGCGGTTAAAGTGCCAGTACACCGTGTCCTTGTCCCAGATGGTGGAGGTGACCCAGCCCCACAGGAACAGGAAGCCCATCGCGACCAGCGGCGCCCACGGGCCGACCAGAATGTACCACTCAACAGCGAGCGAAAGCGACATGGCGATCCTTTCAAGCGGTCATCGACGCCCGCGGCGGCGACCCGAAAGCCTAGGCCGGGCGTCGCCGTGAAGAACGCCCGACGACGCCGCGCCGGGCGGCTCGCCCCCGATCAGGTAATGCCCTTGAGGCGCATCGAAAGTTCTTCCGGATTCGGCGTGGCCTCCATCGCCACCTTGTAGTGAATGTACTCCTGCTCCACGAGTTGCACGAGCGAGCCGGTGAAGTCGATCATGCCCGCGTCGCGGTTGGAGCGGATGATGTCCAGCAGTTCGCCCTCGCGCCCCTCGAGAATGTACTTGCGGGCCGGCGCGTTGTTGAGCAGAATCTCGATCGCCGGCATGCGCCCGATGTTCTCGTGCAGCGTCGGCAGCAATTTCTGGTAGACGATCGCCCGCAGGTTGTAGGCGAGCAGTTTGCGGATCTGCTCGCGCTCCTCGGGGTTGAAGAGGTCGTAGATGCGCCCGAAGGACTGCCACGCCGACGAGGCGTGAATCGTTCCAAAGACGAGGTGGCCCGTCTCGGCGGCGCGGATCGCCGCCTCAAACGTCTCCTTGTCCCGCATCTCGCCGATGAGCACCACATCCGGGTTTTCACGCACCAGCGCCCGCAGCGCATCATTGAAGTCGAGGCAGTCGATGCCCACCTCACGCTGGTTCACGAACGCCTTCGCGTCCTTGAAAATGTACTCGATCGGATCTTCGATCGTCACGATGTGAACCGGCTTGCGCTCGTTGATGTACTGGAGCATCGCCGCAATCGTCGTGCTCTTGCCCGAGCCGGTCACGCCGGAGAGCAGCACGAGACCCTGAGCGTTCATGGCGATCTCGGCCATGGTTTGCGGAAGGTAGAGTTCCTCGAACCGTTTGATCTTGCTCGTGACCAGTCGGGCGGCGATGGCCGGCTTGCCCCGCGCCATGAACAGATTCACGCGGAAGCGGTTGTTCTCGTCGTAGTCGTGGGCGAAGTCAATCGAGCCGCGCGACTTGAAACTCTGGTACTGGTTCTCGTCGAGCACGTCCTTGGCGATCTGGAACATCTGCTGCTCGGAGACGGGATCGATCTTGAGGGGCTTGAGGGCGCCGCGCAGGCGGATCTTGGGCGAGGCGCCGGACTTGACGATCAGGTCGCTCGCCTCGAATCGAATGGCGGCGTCGAGGAACTTGTCCAGAAGAGTCTGCCCTTCGCCGGACACCGTGCCGATGTCGTGGTGGACGGCGTTGATGGACATTCCCGCGGTGTGAACGCTCACAATGAACTCCTTAATCGTCAGGGTCGGGCCTGACGACGCCTCCCGCACCGTTGGGTGTGTGATGGTGGCAACCGTCCGAGACGCGACCGCTCGAACCCGGTCGGCGCCGACCCGGCCGGCCGGATGGTCCTCCATCACGACTCCGGGCGGCGATGGGGATTATAACCCCCTCCCCCCGCTGCCGCATTCCCGATCCATCTCACTTTTCGGTCGTCTTTCGCTCCGGCGCGCGGGCAAACATCCCCCCGCTCCGCACCGTACTCAACACGGCGGCGGCGGAACGCCGGTTTGACCCGACGCCCCCCTCCACCGCCGGAAAGGACCATCAAATGATCTTCGATCCCACGCGCCTCGACGTTCGCCGAGGCCATGACCGCGGCACGACCGAACTGCCCTGGCTCCACAGCCGGCACTCCTTCTCCTTTGGCCGCTCCATCGACCGCAGCCGCCTCAACTTCCGATCGCTGCGCGTCCTCAATGACGACGTCATCGCGCCCGGCGGCGGCTTTGGCGAGCATGGCCACGACAACATGGAGATCATCTCCTGGATGCTCAGCGGCGCCATCGCCCACGCCGACAGCACCGGCACGCGCGGCGTCATCCGCCCCGGCGACGTGCAGGTCATGTCCGCCGGCCGGGGCATCCGCCACAGCGAGATCAACGCCTCCAAAACCGAGCCGGCCCACCTCATCCAGATCTGGATCGAGCCGGCCCAGCGCGATCTTCCCCCCGCCTACCAGCAGCGGCCGTTCGCCGAGGAAGGCCGCCGCAACCGCTGGCAAGTGGTGGCGAGTCCCGATGAGCGCGAGGAATCATTGGGCATCCACCAGGATGCGAGCCTGAGCATCGCCGATCTCGATTGCGGCGCGAAGATTCAAGTCAACGTGGAGACGGGTCGGCACGCCTACCTGCATCTGGCGCTGGGGCGTGCTCGAATCGGCGCGATGGAACTCAGTGCTGGCGACGCTGTCACGGTGCAGGGGCCGGCGCGCCTTGAGATCGAAGGCATCGATCGCAGCCAGGCGGTGCTCTTCGACATCGCGTGATGAAGTGCGGATCTCACCGCTCACTGCTCACTCAAATGTGTGTGTGACCACATTGCTCGTGAGGCACGTCGTGCGCTGGAGGGCCTGGACGAGGATGGTGCGGCCACGCGCGTGCTCGGGGACGAAGCGCGAAAAGACGGCGTTGCCTTCCACGTCGGCGATCGCATGGCCCATGTAGACGGGGTTGGCGATGTTGATCGCGATGCTGCCGCAGCCGGGGATGGGGAAGGCGCCGGGCGCGAGACCATAGACGAAATGCACCACGTCGGCGGGGCGCAGACCTGTTATGTGCCATTCATTAACTTCGCCCGCGCGGCCGGGTACGGGTGGATCGAGAATCGGAGTCGGACAGAGATTGCCGTAGAATTGCACCCACACCCCGTCCGCGGGCGGGTTGCCGAGGATAGTGAGGAAGTCGGCGACGACGGTCCCGATACGGGCCTCGCGCTCACGCACGACGAAGTCGTCGGCGAACTGGCCGTCCCAGATGTTACCCCAAACGCCGCGCCCGCTGATCATATTGGTATAAGCGTTGTCGTAGGTCTGCTGGTCGGCCATGAAGAGTGTGTCGTGTATCACCCGTCCCTCCGTCGTCACCACCTTCATCCCTGCATCGCCGGGTGTGAATCCATGGTTTCCCATGGAGAACCAGTCCCAATTGCTCCCGCGATCAGTGTACCGCCAATGATGCTCATACGCACCATGCTTCATGTGCGAATCACCGCCGATGAGATGGTCGTAGTCCCACACCTGGTAGAAAACATCACCAAAGGGGCTCAGGTCCATCGGCTGGGCGTTGACCCACCAGACGCCGCGCGGCAGGACGATGTCCGACGCGGAAATGTCCACCGTAAGCCGCTGTCCGAGCAGGCCATAGACCGGGTCTTTGAATTCGGTAACCGACACTTCCTGTGCGCTGGCCTGGTAAGTGACCACGGCCGTGTTCCCAAAGGGGCGACACTCCTGAACCTGCCCTTGAACTGGCAGAGTCGCGCCAATGGCCACGGCAATGCCGATACAGCACGCGCCCGGCTTTTTCGGCGGAAGGCTTGACATGGGTTGCTCCTCCTCGTGGCAACTCATTCGAACGTGTGCTCCACGACGTTGCTCGTGAGGCAAGTCGTGCGCTGGAGGGCCTGGACGAGGATGGTCCGGCCACGCGCATACTCTGGGACGAAGCGCGCGAACACGGCGGTGCCTTCCACGTCGGCGATCGCATGGCCCATGTAGACGGGGTTGGCGATGCTCAGCGCGATGCTGCCGCAGCCGGGGATGGGGAAGGCGCCGGGCGCGACGCCGTAGACGAAATGAACCACATCGGCGGGGCGCAGACCTGTCATGTGCCATTCATTAACTTCACCCGCGCGGCCGGGCGTGGGAGGATCGAGAATCGGAGTCGGACAGAGGTTGCCGTAGAACTGCACCCAGACGCCGTCGGCGGGCGGGTTGCCCAGCAAAGTAACGAAATCAACGGCGACCGTGCCGATG
>Ga0326597_10001067_pt1 | contig 45659 bp, 45 predicted proteins | sample RVTome_12_FD_203789 | JGI IMG/M metagenome (GOLD analysis project Ga0326597, IMG submission 203789) | Soil microbial communities from uranium-contaminated site in the Upper Colorado River Basin, Wyoming, United States - RVT100D185 | ecosystem: Environmental > Terrestrial > Soil > Contaminated >...
AATCCCCCCGCTTCGCCTCCCCCCTTTGTTAAAGGGGGGCTGGGGGGTAGCATGTCTCCCCCCTTTAGCAAAGGGGGGCTGGGGGGTAGCATGTCTCCCCCCTTTAGCAAAGGGGGGCTGGGGGGTAGCATGTCTCCCCCCTTTAGCAAAGGGGGGCTGGGGGGGATTTCGGGCGCCGGTGCCGCGGCGCGAAGCGCGGGTTGTGGCGCCTGTTGCGGTACAGGAGCCGGCTCTCGCGCTGCCGGCTTCGCCGCCACCCCCCCTTCCTTCTCCCCCATGATAAGAGGGGGAGTTAGGGGGAGTTCGAGCGTGAGGACAAGCGAGCCCTCGGACACCTTGTCCCCCACCTTGACCCTGACCTCCCTCACCACGCCGGTGGCGGGCGAAGGCACATCCATCGTCGCCTTGTCCGACTCAAGCGTGATCAGCGATTCCTCGGGCCTGACCGCATCGCCCGGCTTGACGAAGACCTCGATCACCGGCACGTCCTTGAAATCGCCGATGTCGGGGACTTTGACCTCAATCACATTGGCCATGCCTGACTCAATACCTGGGATTGAGGATTGAGGATTGAGGATTGGGGGCAAAGCTTGGGGCGTAGTTTGGATTCAGCTCGATCCTCATAGCTCAATCCTCGATCCTGATTCTCAGACTTTGGCGGGATTCGGCTTCTCGGGGTCTACGCCGTACTTGCGGATCGCCTCGACCACTTTCTTCTGCGGCAGCGACTCCTGGTCGGCGAGCGCCTTCAGCGCGGCGACCGCGACGTAGCGCCGGTCCACCTCGAAGAAGCCGCGCAACGCCCGCCGCGTGTCGGAGCGGCCGAAGCCGTCGGTGCCGAGCACGCTGTAGAGCGCCGGCTGCGGCAGGTAGGCGCGGATCTGGTCCGCGAATACCTTCATGTAATCGGTCGCCGCGATCACCGGGCCCGCGTGGTCCCTCAGGCATTGCTCGAGGAAGGAGCGCTTGGGCTCGGCCTCGGGGTGGAGCAGGTTCCAGCGGGCGGTCTCCATGCCGTCGCGCCGCAACTCGTTGAAGCTGGTGACGCTCCAGATGTCGGCTGACACGCCGAAATCCTTCTCCAGCATGTCGGCCGCGGCCAGTACCTCGCGCAGGATGGTGCCGCAGCCCATGAGCTGGACCCTGAGTTTCCCCCTTGCCGCCTTCCCCTTGGTGAGCAGATACATGCCCCTGAGTATGCCCTGCTCGACGCCCTGGGGCATCGCGGGATGCGCGTAGTTCTCGTTCATCACCGTGATGTAGTAGTAAACATCTTCCTGGTCCCGGACCATGCGGCGCAGCCCGTCCTGAATGATGACCGCCAGCTCGTAGGCGAATGTCGGGTCGTAGGACACACAGTTCGGAATGGTGGAAGCGAGCAGGTGGCTGTGCCCGTCCTCGTGCTGCAGCCCCTCGCCATTCAGGGTGGTGCGGCCCGCGGTGCCGCCGAGCAGGAAGCCGCGCGAGCGCATGTCGCCGGCGGCCCACGCCAGGTCGCCCACGCGCTGGAAGCCGAACATCGAGTAGAAGATGTAGAACGGGATCATCGGCTGGTTGTGCGTGCTGTAGGAGGTCGCCGCCGCGATCCAGGAACACATCGCCCCCGCCTCGCAGATACCCTCCTGCAGGATCTGCCCGTTCTTGTCTTCCTTGTAGAACATGAGCTGGTCGGCGTCCTGCGGCGTGTAGAGCTGGCCGACGTGGGAATAGATACCGAGTTGGCGGAACATTCCTTCCATGCCGAAGGTGCGCGATTCATCCGGCACGATCGGCACCACCAGTTTTCCGATGGCCTTGTCGCGCACGATAGTATTGAGGATGCGCACGAAAGCCATCGTGGTGGAGATCTCCCGGCCTTCGGTTCCTTTCAGCTGGGCCTCGAACGCCGCGAGTGCCGGCACCTGGAGCGGCTCGCTCTTCCGGCGCCGGGCCGGGACGCTGCCGCCCATCGCCGCAATCCGCTCGTGCAGATACTTCATTTCCGGGCTGTCATCGGGCGGACGGTAGAACGGGACCTCCTCGAGCTTGTCGTCGGGGATCGGCACCTCGAAGCGGTCGCGGAACGCCTTGATCGAGGCGGTGCCCATCTTCTTCTGCTGGTGCGTGATGTTCTGGCCCTCGCCCGCTTCGCCCATGCCGTAGCCCTTCACGGTCTTGGCGAGAATCACCGTCGGCTCCCCGACGTGTTTCACCGCCGCGGCGTAGGCCGCGTAGATCTTGTGCGGATCATGACCGCCGCGGTTCAGCCGCCAGATGTCGTCGTCGCTCATGTGCGCGACCATGTCGAGCAGCTCGGGGTACCTGCCGAAGAAGTGCTTGCGCACAAACGCGCCGTCCTGCGACTTGAACGTCTGGTACTCGCCGTCCACGCACTCCTCCATGCGCCTCAGCAGGATGCCGGTCTTGTCGCGCATGAACAGCGGATCCCAGTACGAGCCCCAGACCACCTTGATCACGTTCCAGCCCGCGCCGCGGAACGCCGCCTCCAGCTCCTGGATGATCTTGCCGTTGCCGCGCACCGGGCCGTCGAGCCGCTGCAGGTTGCAGTTGACGACGAAGATCAGGTTGTCGAGGCGCTCGCGCGCCGCGAGCGAGATCGCGCCGAGCGACTCCGGCTCGTCCATCTCGCCGTCGCCGCAGAAGCACCACACCTTGCGCCCCTGGGGAGAGAGGATGCCGCGGTCCTTGAGGTAGCGCATGAAGCGGGCCTGGTAGATCGCCATGATGGGGCCGAGCCCCATCGACACCGTCGGGAATTGCCAGAAGTCCGGCATCAGCCACGGGTGCGGATACGACGACAGGCCCCTCCCGCCCACCTCCTGGCGGAAATGATTCATCTGTTCTTCGGTGATGCGGCCTTCGAGGTAGGCGCGCGCGTAAATGCCCGGCGCGGAGTGCCCCTGGAAATAGACGAGGTCACCGCCAAAGCTGTCGTTCCAGGCGCGGAAGAAATGGTTGAAGCCGACGTCGTAGAGCGTGGCGGCGGAGGCAAAGCTCGCGATATGGCCGCCGAGCTCGGAGGATTCCTTGTTGGCGCGCAGCACCATCGCCATCGCATTCCAGCGCACGAGCGATCGGATCTTGTTTTCGAGCTCGGCATCCCCCGGCGAGCGGTCCTCCTGCGACATCGGGATCGTGTTCATGTACGCCGTGTTGGCGTTGTACGGGATGTAGGCGCCGTGGGTCCGCGCCATCTCGACGAGCCGCTCGAGCAGGAAATTTGCGCGCGCCGGCCCTTCGCGCTCCAGTACCGAGTCGAGCGCCTCGAGCCATTCCCGTGTTTCTTGCGGGTCAACGTCGGGTTGGACGTCTTTCAGATCCATAGCGGCCACCGTTTCAAGATCCAGGAGCTCATGACGTGCAGTCGGCGCTCGCTCCGCCGCGCGCCGGGGAGGGCATTATAGCATCGGGAAATTGCCGCTTTTGCGCGGGAATTTAATGAGATAGCCTTGCTTTCGCCCGCTGACCGGACCCCGCGTTCGAGTCTTGCCGACCGGCCGGTTTTCATCGGTGCCTGGGCCGGCGAACTACTCGAACCAGTCTCAAAAATAGCCACGGAATCACACGGAATGACACGGACAATAACCCGACCTCCTTGAAGTCCCCGCAATCATTTAAGAATTTCTGTGTGGTTCCGTGTGTTTCCGTGGTCAGAACGGTTTTCGAGATGGCTTCTAGCGACCTTCAAACTTCGCCGAACGCTTGTCGAGGAAGGCGCTCATGCCCTCCTTCCGGTCCCGCGTGGCAAAGGCCTGCACGAACAAGTCGGTCTCGAGGGCGCAGGCGGCGAAGAGATCGAGATTGGCGCCGCGCTGAACCGCCAGTTTCGCGGCCCGCACGGCAGCCGGGCCCTTCGATGCAATCAGGCGCGCTGCCTCCAGTCCCCTCGTCCTGAGCTCCGCTGCTGGATAAACCTGGTTGGCGAGTCCGATCGCAGCGGCTTCCGCCGCTTTCACCTGGCGCGCGGTCGTGAGCAGCTCCAGCGCGCGTGCAGTGCCGATCCGGCGTGGCAGGCGCTGCGTGCCGCCGAAACCGGGCGGGATGCCCAGGTTCACTTCCGGCTGGCCGAACACCGCCTGGTCGGAGGCGAGGACCCAGTCGCAGCTGAGCGACAGCTCGCAGCCGCCGCCCAGGGCATAGCCGTTGACGAGCGCGATAACCGGCACCGGCAGCGCCTCCAGCGCATGCATCACGCGCGCGCCCTTCTCGGAAAATTCGCGCGCCTGCTCGAGCGTCGCGTTCTGCATCTCGGCGATGTCGGCGCCGGCGACGAACGCTTTCTCGCCCGCGCCGGTGACGAGCAGCACGCGCGCCCTCGCGTCCCCCGCTATTTTTCCGATCGCCGCCGCGATTTCGTCCAGCGTCGCGGCGTTAAGCGCGTTCAACGCCTTGGGACGGTTCACCGTGAGCATGTAAATCCCTGGCTCAGGCTGCTCGAGGAGGATGTTCTTGAAATCCATTAGATCCTTGAATGAGCTTACAGGCCGAGAGGAGCGAGGTCGAGGCGCCCGCGCCGCATTCCGGGGCACCAATAGTAGGCACCGGTCACCGGGCGGGTGAATTTGAACAGCGCGTCGGTGATCCCGTCGTCGAGTCCGACCATGCGGCGCAACTGTGCCTCGAATGCGTCGAGCGAACACCCAAACGCGACAAACACCAGGCCGGCCCGCATTGCGTCGGCCCAGGGCATGGAGCGCCGGACCACGAAAGCGGCCGGCTCGAAGTTTTCCTGCGCGGTCCGCTTCACGTGCGCCGAGGGCGGGGCGCCGTCGATTTCCTCGTTGCTGGCTCGGCGGCGCCCGATGGCATCGTCCCGCTGCCGGGGCGTCATCGCTTCGAAGCGCTCGAACTGGTGCGCCCATTGCTGGACGGCCACGAAGCTCGAACCCGCGAGCCGCGACGGCGCCTGAACGATTGCGGCCATGCGCGCTTTCCCACCCTTTGGGTTTTCGGTGCCGTCCTCGTAGCCTGTCAGATCGCGGCCCCGATCGTGGCGGAAGGCATCGAGAGCCTGCTCGAGCCGGAACGCGCGGGAAAGCGTCCGCTCGATGAGCCGTGACCGGTGGAAAAGCTCGCCCCGGTCCTCACCCCTCGCCCAGATCCACAGTGCCGATGGCGTCGAAGGGACGTCGAATCCGGCACCCGTGTGCGACGGGAAAGTGCGCAGGCCTTCGATATTCCTGCCCAGCGCGAGCGCGAGCGACACGCCGATTCCCGCGACCACCCGCTCGCCATCGGCCACATCGCGTAACTCGCGCAGCGGCTCGCGCGGATTCGCCCCGGGCTTGAGCGAAAACGCGAGGTAGCGCGCAAGTGGCGGAATCGGCAGCAGGATACCGGGTTGGCAAGTGCTCACTTTTCTTGTCTTTCCCGGCGTCTTGGCGGCTGTTTTCCTACTTGGCCGACATGCGCAGCGCCCCATCCAGCCGGATCACTTCCCCGTTCAGCATCGGATTGACGATGATGTGCTCAACCAGCGCCGCGAATTCGTCCGGCTTGCCAAGCCGCGGTGGAAACGGAATCTGGGCAGCCAGCGTCTGCCGTAACTCAGGGGTAAACGCTGCCACCATCGCCGTCTCGAAGATGCCGGGGGCGATGGTCATCACCCGGATGCCGAAGCGCGCCAGCTCACGCGCCGCGGGCAAGGTCAGGCCCGCCACGCCCGCCTTCGAGGCGCTGTAGGCGGCCTGGCCGACTTGTCCGTCGAACGCGGCAATGGAAGCGGTGTTGATGATGACGCCGCGCTCGCCTTCGGCATCGGGCGCGTTGCTCTCCATCGCCTGGGCCGCGAGCCGCAGCACATTGAAGGTGCCGACGAGGTTGATCTCGACCGCGCGGCGGAAGGTGTCGAGACGATGCGGGCCACTCTTGCCCAGCACGCGCTCACCCGGTGCAATGCCGGCGCAGTTTACCGCGCCGTGCAGCGCTCCGAACTTCCCGCGTGCGGCGGCGACCGCTTGCATAACCTGTGATTCGTCGGTGACGTCAGCGACAAAAAACCCCGCGCGCTGCCCGAGTTCGGCCGCGAGCTTTGTTCCCTGCTCCGCGCTGATATCACAAATCATCACGTTGCCGCCCGCCGTCGCGAGTTTGCGCGCAGTCGCCGCGCCGAGGCCTGAAGCCCCGCCCGTGACGAGAAAGGTGTGGCCGGTTACTTGCACAGAGCGGCCGATGGCGTATGTAGGTGGCGGCGAAATAAGTGAAACGTGAAATGCGATATTCCCCGCCCTAGCCCTCTCCCTCCAAGGATGGAGGACCAGCCGGTCATTTCACGTTTCACTGCTCACTCGATCTTGATGTCGGCCTCGCGCGCAAGCTTCGCCTTTTTCACGAACTCGGCGCTGACGTACGCCATGAAGGCTTCCGGCGAGGCGCTGGCGGTGAGCTCGACGCCAATCTGGATGAAGCGCTGGTACAGCTCGGGCGTGGCGACGGCCTTCGCGACCTCCGCGTTCAGGCGCACGAGCACTTCGCGCGGGGTTCCGGCGGGGGCCACCAGCCCGTTGAACGTGATGTCCTCGAAGCCCCGCATGCCTGACTCGTCGATCGTCGGCAGATCGGGGAAGAGCGGCGAGCGTTTGAGGCTGGTGACGGCGAGCCCTTTCAGCTTGCCGGCCCTGATATGGGGCGCGGAGGTGCTCACCTGGTCGAACATCATCGTGACCTGCCCGCTGATGACATCGACGATGGCCTGCGCGTTGCCCTTGTACGGCACGTGCAGCATTCTCAATCCGACGTGGCGGTTGAAAAGCTCGGCAGCCATGTGCCCGGTGCCGCCGACGCCTGCCGACGCGTAGGACATTTCTCCCGGCCGCGCCTTGGACAGCGCGACCAGCTGTTGCACTGAGCGCACCGGAAGCGCGGGATTCACTACCAGCACTTGCGGCACGAGACAAGTCTGCGACACGCCCGCAAAGTCCTTCAGCGGATCGTAACCGGGGCTGGACATGATCGAAGGAACCACGGCAAAAGTGTTCGCCATGGCGAGCAGCGTGTAGCCGTCGGGCGCGGCCTTGGCAACCAGATGGGTGCCGAGCAGCCCGCTCGACCCCGGCCGGTTATCGACGATCACCTGTTGTCCAAGGCCTTCCGACAGCCGCTGCGAGATCCCGCGCACGACGAGGTCCACGTTTCCGCCCGGCGCGAACGGCACGATGATCCGCACCGGCCTGGCGGGATAGCTTTGGCTCTGCGAATTCGCGGAGTAAGCGGTCACTAACGCGGCCGCAACCAGCACATACATGAGCTTCATGATCCCTCCCCCAATGCCGGGCGCAGCAGGCGCCGCCGGTCAGTGCTTGTCCACGCGCATTCTAACGTAGGAGCCCGGCGCGTCCTCGATCGCTTTCAGCTTGCCCCTGCCGGGAATCCGCGCCGGTACTTTGTCGCCGCCATACTGCGCGATCCAGCCCGCCCAATCGGGCCACCAGGAGCCGGGGTGCTGCGACGCGCCCTTCAGCCACTTCTCCGGATCATCCGGGAGCCTGGGGTTGGTCCAGTAGGAGTACTTGCTTGCCGCGGGCGGATTGACGATGCCGGCGATGTGCCCGGAGGCGCCGAGCACGAAACGCACCGGGCCGGAAAAAAGCTTCGCCCCCGCAAACGTCGAGTGCCAAGGGGCGATGTGGTCCTCCAGGGTGGAGATGAAGTAGAGCGGCGTGCGCACGCGAGTGAGATCGATCGTCTCGCCGCCGAGTTCGATGCCGCCCGGCTTCGCGAGCAGATTCTTCATATACAGGTTGCGCAGATAGTAGCTGTGCATGGTCGCCGGCATGCGGGTCGAATCCGAGTTCCAGTGGAGCAGGTCGAACGGGAACGGATCGCGGCCGAGCAGATAGTTGTTGACGACGAACGACCAGATGAGGTCGTTCGCCCGCAACATGTTGAATGTGGTTGCCATCTCGGATCCCTCGAGATAGCCGCGCTCCTGCATGCGCTTCTCGAGCGCCGCCACCTGCTTCTCGTCTACGAACACCTCGAGCTCGCCTGCTTCCCTGAAGTCGATCATCGAGGCGAAAAACGTCCCCGATGCGATGCGCTCGTCCCGCTTCGCCGCGAGGTAGCCCAGGGTACAGGCAAGCAGCGTGCCGCCGAGGCAATAGCCGATGGCGTTCACCTCCGTCTCGCCCGTCGCCTTCTCGATTGCCTCAAGCGCGGCGAGCGTGCCTTCGGCCAGGTAGTCCTCGAAGCGCTTGTGGGCGAGCGTCTCGTCGGGATTGACCCACGACACCATGAATACCGTGTGACCCTGCCCGACGGCCCACTTCACGAATGAGTTCTTGTCGCGCAGGTCGAGAATGTAGTACTTGTTGATCCAGGGCGGGATGATCAGCAACGGCCGCCGGAAGACCGGTCCGTTCGCCGGGTAGTACTGGATCAGCTGCATGAGATCGCTCTGAAACACGACCTTGCCGGGCGTGGTGGCGATGTTGATGCCGAGTTTGAACGCCTTCTCGTCGGTCATGCGCAGCCGGACCTGGTCGCCGCCGCCGCGCGTGAGGTCCCCGAGCAGGTTGTTCAGTCCCCTTACCAGGTTCCGCCCGCCGCTCGCCACCGTTTCGCGCAGCACTTCGGGATTGGTGAGCAGGAAATTGCTCGGTGACAGCGCGTCGATGTACTGCCGCGTGTAGAAGTCCACCTTCTTCGAGGTCTGCCCATCGAGCCCCTCGACCCGGCCCAGCGTCTGGTGCAGGTGCCGGGCGGCGATCAGGTACGACTGCTTGATGTAGTCGTAGAGAAAATTCTGCTCCCAGTCTTCGTGCCTGAAGCGGCGGTCGCCATGGTGCGGCTCCGCGACCGGCCTGGTTTCCTGTCCCATCAGCTTCAGCATCGAGCGCTGCCACAGCGACAGGTGGTCCTGCCAGAGCTTCATCTGCGCCTCGGCGAGCTTGAAGGGGTCCGACAGCACTTTCGCCCACGCCTCGAAGAACGCCTGCGCGATGCCGAGCTCGTCGGCCATGCCCGGAGTTCCGTTCGTGCTGCGCCCCAGGAACTGCGTGACCAGCCGCGCGCTCTTCTCGGCTATGTCAGCGTACATATTGGGGAGCCGAAAGGCGTCGTAATCCTCTTGTGCGGGTCGCGGCTTCTCGGCCATCTCGCGTCCTTCCAACTACAGTTGACGTTTACGTAAACGTCGTATAGGCTTAGTTGTTGTTATCTTACAGGGATTTGCTGCGTAGCACAATGAGTACGACCTTCACCATTTCCGAGCTGGCAAAGGAGTTCGGGGTAACCACACGCACCATCCGTTTCTACGAGGACCAGGGGCTGCTGAGCCCTAAGCGGGAGCGTACCAACCGGGTTTTCAGCCCGCGCGACCGGGTGCGGCTCAAGCTCGCCCTGCGCGGCAAGCGTCTGGGCTTCTCGCTCGCGGAGATCCGCGAGCTCTTCGAGCTATACGACGTTTCACGTGACGAACACAAACAGCTCGAGGAATTCCTGACCAGGCTGGAGCGGCGCCGGGCTCAACTCGAGCAGCAGCGCGAGGATATCGAGGTCATGCTGCGCGAGATCGACTTCTTTGCCAACCAGTGCCGGCGGCTGCTCCGGGGTGAAACCAACAGTGGCAGCCCGAGCGCTGCCGTGTAAGGGGTGCGACGGCGGGACCCATGCTTAACGTACAGGTTATGGACGTGATCGGGATCTGCGCTGAATCGATCCGCCCGCGCATCCGGATGCCCCGATCAGGCGACACCGATAGGGACAAGGACGAGATGTTCCCGACCCGCAGCGACCGGACCCTGACCACGCGCATCGAACGGCGCTGCGGTGTCCGCTTCAATTCGCCGAATTCTGACAGTACCTTTTTGCTGCGCGAGCGCCCATGATCCGGGAACTGAACTTCGAGCTGGGAGAAACGGTGGACATCCTGCGCGAGTCGGTCCGCAGCTTCGCCCTGCGCGAGATCGCCCCGCGCGCGGCCGAGATCGACCGGACCAATGAATTTCCGCGCGATCTCTGGCCCAAGCTGGGCAAGCTGGGGCTGCTCGGCATCACGGTCGAGGAGCCGTATGGCGGCACTCACCTGGGCTACCTCGCGCACGTGGTCGCAATGGAGGAAGTCAGTCGCGCCTCGGCCTCGGTCGGACTGTCCTACGGCGCACACTCCAATCTATGCGTCAACCAGATCCGCCGCAACGGCAACGACCGGCAGAAGCGGCGCTACTTGCCCGGGTTGATATCCGGCGAGCACGTCGGTGCGCTCGCCATGAGTGAACCCGGGGCCGGCTCCGACGTGATGAGCATGAAGCTGCGCGCCGAGAAGCGCGAAGGCCGTTACGTGCTGAACGGCACCAAGATGTGGATCACCAACGGACCCGATGCCGACGTGATCGTCGTCTACGCCAGGACCGACCCCGCGGCCGGCGCGCGCGGCATCACGGCGTTCATCGTTGAGAAGGGCTGCAAGGGTTACACCACCGCACAAAAGCTCGACAAGCTCGGTATGCGCGGCTCCAATACCTGCGAGCTCGTGTTCAACGACTGCGAAGTGCCGGAAGAAAACGTGCTGGGAACAGCGGGCCAGGGCGTCGAGGTGCTGATGAGCGGGCTCGACTACGAGCGCGCGGTGCTTGCGGCAGGCCCGCTCGGCATCATGCAGTCCTGTCTCGACGCGGTGATCCCGCACCTGCACCAGCGCAAGCAGTTCGGCCAGCCGATCGGGGAATTCCAGCTGATGCAGGGCAAGCTCGCCGACATGTACGTGACGACAAGCGCGTGCCGCGCGTACGTCTACGCGGTCGGCCGCGCGTGCGACACCGGCAACGTTACCCGCAAGGACGCGGCCGGCGCCATACTCTTCGCCGCGGAGCGCGCGACCTGGATGGCGCTGGAGGCGATCCAGTGCCTGGGCGGCACGGGCTACGTCAACGACTCGCCCACCGGCCGGCTGTTGCGCGACGCCAAACTTTATGAAATTGGGGCTGGTACATCGGAGATCAGACGGTGGTTGATTGGAAGGGAGCTGTTCGACGAGACACGCTGAGTGGGCTCATGGCCCGCCCCAATTTCATTAACAAAATGAATTCGAGTGGTACTCTTGCCATGACCTCGCCCCCGTCATCTGGAGAGTGTCTTGCGAGTGGCTGTCATTCATCGATTCATCGTTAATGCCGCTGATCGCGTAGGCCATCAGCGGCATGAAGTAACCACTAACTAACGCTGAAAACATTCGATATTCGGGAGCAGAGCATGAAGGACGACCCCATCGTAATCGTGTCCGCTGCCCGCACGCCCATGGGCGGTTTCATGGGCGACCTCAAGGCACTCGCCGCGCCAGAACTCGGCGCCATCGCCCTCCGTGCGGCGGTCGAGCGCGCCGGCGTGAAGCCGCAGGACGTGCAGGAAGTGGTCATGGGCAACGTGCTCTCCGCCGGCCAGGGCCAGGCTCCGGCGCGCCAGGCGGCGCTTGGCGCGGGGCTGCCCCCTGCCGTGGGCTGCATGACCGTCAACAAAGTGTGCGGCTCGGGCATGAAGGCGGCGATGCTGGCGCACGACATGCTTGCGCTGGGCGTCAACGACGTGATGGTCGCGGGCGGCATGGAAAGCATGTCGAATGCGCCCTACCTGCTGCCCAGGGCGCGGGCGGGTCTGCGGCTCGGGCACGGCGAAGTGAAGGACCACATGTTCCTCGACGGGCTGGAGGACGCCTACGACCGCGGGCGCCTCATGGGCACGTTTGCCGAAGACTGCGCGGCCAGATACCAGTTCTCGCGCGAGGCGCAGGATCGCTACGCCATCACCTCTCTCACCCGCGCTCAGGATGCGATCAAGAGCGGCGGCTTCGAAAAGGAGGTCGTCCCGGTGAAGCTCGCGGGCGGCAAGACCGAAGCGGTGGTGAGTATCGATGAGCAGCCGCTTAAGGCCAACCTCGACAAGATCCCGCAGCTGAAGCCCGCGTTCCGGAAGGACGGCACGGTGACCCCCGCCAACTCGAGCTCGATCTCGGACGGCGCGGCGGCGATGGTGCTGATGAGGCGCTCCGCGGCGGACCAGCGCGGGATCGCGCCGCTGGCAAGAATCATCGCGTACAGCACGCACTCGCAGGAGCCGCAGTGGTTCACCACCGCGCCGGTGGCGGCGATCCGGAAGCTCTTCGAGAGGACCGGCTGGAATCCGAAAACGACCGATCTCTTCGAAATCAACGAGGCATTCGCGGTGGTCGCCATGGCCGCAATGCACGATCTCGGCCTCCCGCACGACAAGGTCAACGTGCACGGCGGCGCCTGCGCCCTGGGGCATCCCCTGGGGGCATCCGGCGCGCGCATCATGGTGACGCTGCTCGCGGCGCTGGAGAAATACGGGCTCAAGCGCGGCATCGCCTCGCTCTGCATCGGCGGCGGTGAGGCGACCGCCATCGCCCTCGAACGTTTCAGCTCGTGAAGGGTGACGACATGGCGAATCCGATCGACTTCTATTTCGACTTCTCCTCTCCTTACGGCTACTTCGCGAGCACGAAGATAGACGAGCTCGCGGCGAGGCATGGCCGCAGCGCGGTGTGGCGCCCGATTCTGCTCGGGGCCGTGTTCAAGATCACCGGCCAGCAGCCGCTGCCGGCGATCCCGCTCAAGGGCAGCTACGCCGCGCACGACCTCGCGCGCAGCGCGCGGCTGTTCAAAGTGCCGTTCAAACTGCCGACCCAGTTTCCCATAGGCGCGACCGCGCCGAGCCGGGCCTTCTACTGGGTGAGCGACAAGGACGCCGCGCTCGCCAAGAAGCTCGCGCAGGCGCTCTACCACGCCTATTTCGCGGAGGACCGCGACATCTCCAACCCGGAAGTGACGGGCAACGTCGCGGCGAAGCTGGGGCTCGACAAGGGCGAGTTCGCGCAGGCGCTCAACGACCCCGGCGTCAAGGAGCGGCTGCGGATCGAGGTGGATGCGGCGATCGGGCGCGGCGTGTTCGGCTCACCCTACATCGTGGTGGACGGCGAGCCGTTCTGGGGCTCGGACCGGCTCGACCAGGTTGAGCGCTGGTTGGAAACTGGCGGATGGTGAAATCCCCCCCAACCCCCCTTTTGGTAAAGGGGGGCGACAGTCCTCCCGACCCCCCCTTTTTCAAAGGGGGGCAGGGGGGATTCGAGGAGCGTGCCCGTGCTCGATAGGCTGGAAGCCCGACAGGTCAACATCGTCACGCTCGCGGTGGACGCCATCGTCAACGCCGCCAATACGACGCTGCTGGGAGGCGGCGGAGTCGATGGCGCGATTCACCGCGCCGCCGGCCCACAGTTGCTGGACGAGTGCCGCAAGCTTGGCGGCTGCCCAACCGGGCAAGCAAAGATCACCGATGGCTACAATCTCCCTGCCAAGCACGTGATCCACACCGTGGGGCCGGTCTGGAGCGGCGGCAAGCGCGGCGAGCCGGAGCTGCTTGCGTCCTGCTATCGCGAAAGCCTCAAGCTCGCGGCATCGCATAAATTGAAGAGCATCGCCTTTCCCGCCATCAGCTGCGGCGCCTACGGCTACCCGCTGGAGCAGGCAGTGGAAATCGCGGTGCGCGAAAGCATGGACTTCGCCGCTGTCCATCCCCTGCCCGAGAAGATCTTCTTCGCCTGCTTCGATGGCGCAGCGCTCAAGGCGTACGAAGATGAACTCGCACGGCTTTAACAAACTGTGGAACCGTCGATGAACGCGGACAACACCAAGACCGGAATTGAAGACCCGCCGTTGTTGCCTTTGATTTTCCATCGGCGTTTATCGGCGTTTATCTGCGGCTGATTGTTTTTGTGGTATTGACATGTCCGTCATCAAGTCCAAGCTGAAAACCACCTCCGCTGAGTTCAAGGCCGCGGCGGAGGCCATGCGCGGTCACGTCGCGGAGCTGAACGAAAGGCTGGCCGTGGTGCGGCAGGGCGGCGGCGACGCCGCGAGGAAAAAGCACCAGGGCCGCGGCAAGCTGCTGCCGCGCGAGCGCGTGGCGGCGCTCCTCGACCCCGGCACGCCGTTCCTCGAGCTCTCGGCGCTCGCGGCGTGGGAGGTGTACCACGAGCCCGTGCCCGCCGCCGGCCTCATCACCGGCATCGGCCGGGTAAGCGGTCGGCTATGCGTCATCGTCGCCAACGACGCCACCGTGAAAGGCGGCACCTACTATCCGCTCACGGTGAAAAAGCACCTGCGCGCGCAGGAGATCGCGCTCGAGAACCGACTGCCCTGCATCTATCTCGTGGATTCCGGTGGCGCACACCTGCCGAGCCAGGACGAGGTGTTTCCCGACCGCGACCATTTCGGCCGCATCTTCTACAACCAGGCCAACCTGTCGGCGGCCGGCATCGCCCAGATCGCGGTGGTGATGGGCTCGTGCACGGCGGGCGGGGCGTACGTGCCGGCGATGTCGGACGAGGCCATCATCGTGAAAAACCAGGGCACGATCTTTCTTGCGGGACCGCCGCTGGTGAAGGCGGCCACCGCGGAGGTGGTGACGGCCGAAGAGCTGGGCGGCGCCGACGTGCATACGCGCATCTCGGGCGTGGCCGACCACTACGCCGAGGACGACCGCCACGCGCTCGAGCTCGCGCGCCGCGCCGTGGCCAATCTGAACCGGGCCGGGCGGGCGGCGGTCGCCATGCAGGAGCCGAGACCGCCGCTATACGACCCGCAGGAGCTCTACGGCGTGATTCCGGCGAGCCCGCGCACGCCGTTCGACGCGCGCGAAATCATCGCGCGCGTGGTCGACGCAGCCGAGTTCGACGAGTTCAAGGCGCGCTACGGCGCGACGCTGGTGACAGGTTTCGCGCACATCGAGGGCCACCCGGTGGGCATCCTCGCCAATAACGGAATTCTGTTCTCGGAGTCGGCGCTGAAGGGCGCGCATTTCATCGAGCTGTGCTGCCAGCGCGGCATCCCGCTCGTGTTCCTGCAGAACATCACCGGCTTCATGGTGGGGAAAAAAGCCGAGCACGGCGGCATCGCCAAGGACGGCGCCAAGATGGTGACTGCGGTCGCGTGCGCACGCGTGCCCAAGTTCACGCTCATCGTCGGCGGCAGCTTCGGCGCCGGCAACTACGGCATGTGCGGGCGCGCCTACTCGCCGCGCTTCCTGTGGACGTGGCCCAACGCCAGGATTTCGGTCATGGGCGGCGAGCAGGCCGCCGGCGTGCTGGCGCAGGTCAAGCGCGAAGCGCTCGAAAAGGGCGGCAAGGAATGGAGCAAGAAGGAGGAGGATGCCTTCACGGCACCGATCGTGGAGCAGTACGCGCGCCAGTCGAGCGCTTACTACGCCACCGCCCGGCTGTGGGACGACGGAATCATCGATCCCGGCGAAACGCGCGGCACCCTCGCTCTCGGCATCTCCGCCAGTCTCAACGCGCCAATCGAGGAGACGCGTTTCGGTGTCTTCAGGATGTGAGGATTAACTGGAGAGCGAGGCGGCGAGCGCCGCGTTTTACTCCTCATCCCTCATCCCTCATCCCTCCGCCCTCATCCCTCGGCCGTGGCGCGGCTATAATGTGCGCCTTCCCGACCACGGAACCATCATGAACCAAAAGGTCCTTTCCCAAATCGATGCCGACGGCAACGCGACGGTGATGCTGAACCGGCCGGGAGTGCACAACGCCTTCGACCCGGAAATGGTGGACGCGCTCACTGCGACGCTGAGGAAGCTCGAATCGACCCCCAAGGTGCGCGCCATTGTCGTCACCGGCGCCGGGAAGAATTTCTGCGCCGGCGCCGACATCGAGCACATGAAGCGAAGCGCCCGGTTCTCGCGCGAGCAGAACCTGGAGAATGCGCGCGCCACGGCGCTGATGCTGCACACGCTCTACACGCTGGAGAAGCCGACCATCGCCTGCGTGCGCGGCGCGGCGCGCGGCGGCGGCGTGGGTCTCGTCGCCGCCTGCGATATCGCGATCGCCGAGCGCGGCGCGACCTTCCGTCTCTCGGAAGTGAAGCTTGGCATCATCCCGGCCATGATCAGCCCCTATGTGGTCGCGGCGATGGGGCGGCATCACGCGCATCGCTACATGCTCTCCGGCGAGGAATTCGACTCGGCTGAGGCCTTCCGTATCGGGCTCGTGCACGACATTTGCGAGGAGCCGGAGCTGAACGCCCTCGTCGGCCGCATGCTGGCGCACCTCTACTCGAGCGGCCCCAACGCGACAGTCGCGATCAAGAAGTTGATCCCGCAAGTCGCCGGCAGCCGCGTCGACGAGGTTCTGCTCGAATTGACTGCGCAGTGCATCGCCGACATCCGAACCACGCCCGAGGCGCAAGAAGGCCTGTCGGCGTTTCTCGAAAAGCGCAAGGCCTCCTGGGTCACGCCCGCCTCCGATAAAGCAAGAAAGGAAACGAACCGTGAAGACACCAAGAAGAATAAAGGAAAAAATTGAACCGCCAAGAACGCCAAGGAATCCCGCAATGAATCAGTTTTTCTTGGCGTGCTTGGCGATCTTGGCGGTTCGATTTGGGTTTTGATTTCATTCTCAGAATCCTGGCGGTGAGATGAGCCTGCCAAAACGAGTGAAGCTGGTCGAGGTCGGGCCGCGCGACGGGCTGCAAAACGAGGCGATGCCGGTCGCGACCGCGGTCAAGGTCGAGCTCATCCACCGCTTGCAGGACGCGGGGCTGCCGGTGATCGAGGCGACCGCCTTCGTGTCGCCCAAGTGGGTGCCGCAGATGGCGGACAGCGCGCAGGTGATGGCGGCGATCCACCGCAAGCCGGGCGTGTCCTACCCGGTACTGGTGCCGAACCGGAAGGGGCTGGATGCCGCGCTTGCCGCAGGCGCGCGGGAAGTGGTGGTGTTCGGCGCCGCGACCGAGACTTTTTCCCGGAAGAACACGAACTGCTCGATCGCGGAGGGGCTCGCGCGTTTCTCGGAGGTGTGCCAGGAAGCGCTGGCGCGGGGCCTCAAGGTGCGCGGCGACATCTCGGTGTGCCTCGGCTGCCCCTATGAAGGGGAAGTCGAGCCGGAGGCTGTCGTGCGCATTGCCCGCGAGCTCGACGCGATGGGCTGCTATGAGATCACGATTGCCGACACCATCGGCACCGGCACGCCGGGCAGGACCCGCGCAGTGCTCGAAGCAGTGATGAAGCACGTGTCCGCGGACCGGCTCGCCGGGCATTTCCACGATACCTACGGGCAGGCGGTCGCCAACGTCTACGCCGCGCTCGAGTGCGGGGTCGCGACCTTCGACGCCTCGGTTGCGGGGCTCGGCGGCTGCCCGTACGCCAAGGGCGCGACTGGCAACGTCGCCACCGAGGACGTGCTCTATATGCTCGACGGCCTCGACATCGAAACCGGTGTGGACATCGGGAAGCTCATCGCCGCAGGCGAGTACATCTGCGGTGTGCTCGGCCGGCCGACTCACTCCAAGGCCGCGCGCGCCCTTGCCGCAAAGCGTGAAACCGCCTAATCGACAGGATTAACAAGATTTACAAGATTAAATGCAGTTCATCCTGTTAATCCTGTAAATCCTGTCTATTCGTTTCTTGGCCTTTCGGAGTAGGTTATGCCGTTATCTAATCCTGTCCAACGCAAGCTGATGCACACCCGAGCCATCGAGTGCAACGGCTACGAGCGCGACGACGGGCTATGGGACATCGAGGCGCACCTCGCGGACACCAAGACCACCGCCCATACGCGGCACCACGGCGGGCGGGCGCGCGCGCCGGGCCAGCCGGTGCACGACATGTGGATACGGGTCACCATCGACCTCGACATGAAGATCCACGAGGTCGAGGCGAAGACGGACGAGGGCCCCTACCCCGTCTGCGGCGACATTACGCCCAACTTCAGGGCGCTGGCGGGGCTCACCATCGGTCCCGGCTGGAGGAAGAGCATTGTCGAGCGCGTCGGCGGCGTAAAGGGCTGCACGCACCTCGTGGAACTGCTGGGACCCCTCGGCACCACCGCGTTCCAAGCGACGAACCGGGCGCGCCTGGCGCGCAGCGCCGGCAAGCCGTCCACCCGCAAGCCCTACCAGCTCAACTCCTGCCACGTCTACAAGGACGACTCGCCGGCAGTGCTCGAACGCTGGCCGCAGCATTACACCGGGCCGCGTTGAGGCCCCCTGCCTGGTGTCGCCCCGGCAGCCCCATCCCCCCGCGCAGCCGAATGAACCCTTCACGCCCTGCGGGTCCGCCAAGCTGCCCGAAACGGCAATACTACCGTTGAGTCCGGGCAGGCACGGTGTCATGATATCTGCCGGTTCGGAGACGAGTTGCACCCGAAACCCGGTGGACGCAGTTCAACAACAAGGGGGTATTGTCATGAAAGTTCTGATCGCCATAGTTGCATCGCTGCTGATTGCCGCGCCGGCGCTGGCGCAGCGGAAGGATTGCGGGGAACTCAAGGCCGAGATCGACGCCAAGATCAAGAAAAACGGGGTGAAGGAGTTCTCGCTCGAGATCGTCCCCAACGAGCAGGTCAAGGAAGGCATGGGCAGCGTCGTCGGGAGCTGCGACGGGGGCACGAAGAAGATCGTCTACAAGCGCGGCGGCTGAGCAGCCCGTCGGCGTCGCATGCAAGCGCCGGCGCGGATTCGCGCCAGCGCGGGGTGCATCACTCTATCGTCCACTCGTGACCGCATTAGCGGCAGCGCCCGTTGAGCGCTGACCAGGCGGATCCGGCGCTTTCATTCTCCTCCGCATGGCGCGACCTCGCGCGTGCGCCTGTCACTTCGATGATGCCGTAGGCCGAGCAGTTCCCGCAGGTCGAGCGCCCGCCTACGTGCCCGGCGTTCGATTCTTCAACGGCGCTGCGCGTAGATCAGCCGTGCCGCCGGTGCGACCACGCCGAAAATGCCGATGCTGCCAAAGGCAAGCCCCCAGGCGAGCAGGCTGCGGTTGCCGCCGCCGACGTCGAGCACCATGCCGAATACGAGAGGCGCGAAAAACGCGGAGCTGAAGCCCAGGAACGAATAGGCCGCCATGGTCGCGCCGCGCTCGTCGGGATGGGCGGAAGCGACTGCCCCGGAGGTGAGCGCCGCGGAATCGCCCAGCATCAGGCCATAGTGCACGCACATGATGAGGAACACCACCATCCACGGCAGCGCGGCCGTGTAGCCCAGCACGCAGGCAAACAGGCCGGAGGCCGTCATGAAGGTGAAGATCACGCGCGTGCGGCCAAAACGGATTGCGAGCTCGTTGCCCGAGATGCTCATCACCGGCCCCAGCATGTTGATGGCGGCGGCGAGCGTGGCCGCGCTGATCAGCATCGGCGCGTCCGCCGGCTGCAGCGACGCGCTGAACACCAGAAATGCCACCATCCACGAGCGCTGGCCGAACAGCTCGTAGTTGTGCGCCGCGTAGCCGGCGATGAACGGCAGTGTACGACGGTTCCTCAGCACCGGGCGGAAGTCGAGCAGTGCCGGCGCAGGCTGGCCCTTCGCCCGCGTGCGGCCGCGCGGCATGATAAGGGTCACCATGAGCGCGGCGAGCACCGGCCCCAGCGCACCGTAGGCGAATGCGGCCTGCCAGCCGTATGCCGCGCCGATCAGGCCACAGACGAAAATGGAAAGGCTCGAGGCGACGCCGAAGCTCGCGGTGTAAAAAGCGACCGCCCGCGACTGCACGGGCCCTTCAAGCCGCTCCGCGAGCATCTTCAATCCCGGCATGTAGCTCCCGCCCAGGCCGGCTCCGATCAGGAACTGGAAGAAGAGCGCGCTCGCGAGCCCGCCGGCGAACAGCGTGAAGCCCGCCGCGCCCACGCACGAAATCAGGCACGCGGCGAGATAGACACGCCGTGAATCCACGCGGTCGGTGAGGCTGGTGAGGACCGGCGTGGCCATCACGTAGCCGGCGTAGTAGATGCCGCTCACCAACCCCGCTTCGGAGTTGGAAAGCGCCCACTCGCGTTGCAGCACGGGAAGCAGCGTGGTGTACGCCGCGAAGCCGGTCATGCTGAACATTTCCGCACCGCACATGAGCAGCGTCGACCGAATCGGCGTATGCCGGCGATCAGTCGAACTCATGCGGGCATTTTCGGCTTCAGATGGCACCCGCTTTCTTGAGCAGCTCGGCGATCGCTTCCGCCATCCGGCGGTAGCCTTTGGCGTTGGGATGGATGGGATCGGCTTTGAGCTCGAGCTGGTACATGACGTCGGTCACGACCTTGCCCTCATAGGGAATGCCGAACTCCTTCGCCAGCTCGTCGTAGAACGCCGGCGCGCTCGCGATGAGCGCGGGCTTCGGCACGCCCACTAGGACGACCGCGATGCCCTGCGCCCTGATCACCCCGATGATCTCGCGCAAATTTTTCCGGACTTGCGCCTCGTCCATCCTGCGCAACATGTCGTTGCCGCCGAGGCACACGATCATGAGGGCCGGGCGGTGCTCCTCGATCACCCGCGGCAGGCGCATGAGCCCCTGCGCGGTGAGTTCTCCCGGCACCCCGGCCTTCACCACCTTGCGGCCGATCAGTTGCCCCAGCACGACGGGGTAGCTTTCGGTTTCGGCCGCGCCCGTGCCGTAGGTCAGGCTGTCGCCAAAGGCGACGATGACCTCGTTCGGCCCGACCGGGGCAACGCGCGGTACCTTCTCCCCACAGCTCAGGAGCGCGGCGCTAAGAAGCAGTGCGAACGCAAGCCGTTTCATGCTCTGCGCCGGCGCAGGTCGCGCACGATCTCCCGCGCGGCGTTGTGCCCGGGCAGACCGGACACGCCGCCGCCGGGGTGCGCACCGGCTCCGCACAGATAGAGCCCTCGCACCGGCGCGCGGTAGTTGGCGTGTCCCAGCACCGGGCGCGCGCTCCAGATCTGGCCGAGCGTCAGCGCGCCGTGAAAGATGTCGCCTCCGGTCAACCCGAACTCGCGCTCGAGGTCGAGTGGCGACAGGATCTTGCGTCCCAGCACGGCGCCCTTGAAGTTGGGAGCGTAGCGCGCGACGGTGTCAATCACGTGGTCGGCGGCCGCCTCCCTGATCCCGTCCCAGTGGAGCTTGTTGGGCAGCTCGTACGCGAAGTGCTGGCAGAACAGGCTCGCCACGTGCTTGCCGGGCGGCGCGAGCGTGGGATCCACGGTGGACGGGATCAGCATCTCGATGATCGGCGCGCGCGAGCAACCGTGGGTGCGCGCGTCGAAGTACGCCTGCTCCATATAGGCAAGCGAGGGCCCGATGATGATGCCCGACTGATGGTGCGCCTGCAGGTGCCGGCCGGGAAGACAGGTGAAGTCCGGCAGCTCCGAGAGCGCGACGTTCATGCGGAAGGTCGCGGAATCGCACTTGTAGCCACGGATGCGCCGTAGAAAGTCCGCGTCGAGCACGTTCTCGTCCACGAGCTTGAGGAACAGCAGCCGGGGATCGACATTGGCCACCACGCAGCGCGCGCCAATCATGCTGCGGTCGGCAAGCTGCACGCCCTGCGCGCCGCGTTCATCCACGCACACCTTGTGCACTTCGCACCCGGTGGTGATCTCGACCCCCCGTTGCTCCGCCTCCTTCGCCATGGCTTGCGTGATCGCCCCCATGCCTCCCACCGCGTGGCCCCACGCGCCGCGCCTGCCGTTCACCTCTCCGATCACGTGGTGCAGCAGCACGTAGGCGCTGCCCGGAGCGTACGGGCTCGCGTAGTTGCCGACCACCGCGTCAAACCCGAAAGCCGCCTTGATCGCATCTGACTCGAACCACGCATCGAGCAGCTCGCCCGCGCTCTTGGTGATGAGATCCAGGAAGTCGCGGCGCGCAGCCATGCCGGCCTTGCGCAACCGGTAGCCGACGCGCAGCGCGGCGAGCACATCGCGCGCGCTGCCGCCGACGTTGGGCGGCGTCTCGAGCAGGAGATCGCGCAGCGCGCCGCCCGCGCGCTCGAGCATCGCGTAGTAATCGGGCAGCCGCGCGGCGTCGCGCGCGGAGAACCGCACGAGCTCGGTCTGGGTCTGCGCGAGCGCATTGCCGACCTTGAAATAAGCCGCGTCGGAGAGCGGCAGGAAATTGGCAAGCGGCCGCTCGATGATCTTCAGGCCGTGCTCGGCGAGCCGCAGGTCGCGGATCACCTTGGGGTGCAGCAGGCTCACCGTGTAGGCTGCGGCGGAATTGCGAAAGCCCGGGAAGAACTCCTCGGTGACCGCCGCGCCGCCCACCACCGCGCGGCGCTCGAGCACCCTGACCCGGTAGCCCGCGCCGGCGAGATAGCAGGCGCAGGTGAGCCCGTTGTGGCCGCCCCCGACGATGAGCGCGTCGTACGGTTTGCGATTCGGCATGGGCAAGAGTGGCGCGCTCGGCGGGATTCGAACCCACGACCCTTGGCTTCGGAGGCCAATACTCTATCCTCTGAGCTACGAGCGCGTGCGGGCGCAATCTTATCACAGCGCGACGCCACTATCGCCTCGAAATCAAGGTTTTACCCGCTGATCGCGGCGCGTTACGCTATAATGCCGTCCGCACGAACCGCCCCATCGCACCGTCGCCATGGCCGAGATCCACGTCGAAGAACACGCCTCGCCGATCAAGACGCCCCAGCAGCTCGTCATCGTGGTACTGCTCGCGTTCGCGGTGCCGATCACCCTGATCGTGATGCTGACGCAGCTCGTCACGAGCGGCGGGGATCTCAGCAAGGACAATCCCGCGCTGTCGGAGGAGGCCATCGCGAAGCGCTTGAAGCCGGTGGGCGAGGTGGTGGTCGATCCGAGCCAGAGCGCGCCTGCACAGTCCGCCGCCGCGCCGCTGCCGGGCGCGAAGCCTGCTGTCGCGGCGAAAGCGGATGCCGGCAAGGGCAAGTCGGTATACGAGGCCACGTGCATGGTGTGCCACGCCGCGGGTGTCGCCGGCGCGCCCAAAGTCGGCGATCGGGCGGCATGGGCGCCGCGCATGAAATCCGGCATGAGCGCGCTTTATGCGAGCTCGATCAAGGGCAAGAATGCGATGCCGCCCAAGGGCGGCAACCTCGCGCTCACCGACGCCGACGTCAACGCGGCGGTGGACTACATGGTCGGCCTCGTCAGGTAAACAGTGAACGGTAATCGGTGAACGGAACGGCGCAGCGGTTGCTGCGCGTTTCGCTTTCTCCATTTACCGTTCACTGTTCACTGTTCACCCCGAAATGGCAACGATAGCAATCGGCGACGTCCAGGGCTGCTACGATCAGTTGATGCGGCTGCTCGAGCGCGCCGGCTTCGACGAGCGGCGCGACGTGCTGTGGTTCGTCGGCGATCTCGTCAACCGCGGTCCGCTGTCGCTTGCTACGGTGCGTTTCGTGAAAGGGCTCGGCAACCGTGCCGTCACGGTGCTCGGCAATCACGACCTCAATCTGCTTGCCGTAGCGGAAGGCGTCCGCAAGCCGCATCGCGGCGACACCGACGGCGATGTGCTGGCCGCGCCCGACCGCGACGAACTGCTCGCGTGGCTGCGGCAGCGGAAGATGATGCACGCCGAAAACGGCTATGCGATGGTGCATGCCGGACTGCTCCCGCAGTGGAACATCTCACAGGCGCTCGCGCTCGCGCGCGAAGTGGAAGAAGCGCTCTCGGGACCCGGTTACCGGCAATTCCTGCGGGACATGTACGGCAACGAGCCCGCGCGCTGGCGCGACGACCTCGCCGGCACCGACCGCCTGCGCATCATCGTGAACACCATGGCGCGCATGCGGTTGACCAGCCCCGACGGTGCGCTTGAGCTCGGTTACAAGCTGGGGCTTGACGGCATGCCGCAGGGCTACGTGCCGTGGTACGACGCACCCAATCGCGCAAGCCGCGGCACCACGATCATCTTCGGCCACTGGGCCGCGCTCGGGGTGATCGTGCGCGAGGATGTGATCTGTCTCGACAGCGGGTGCGTCTGGGGGCGTGCGTTGAGCGCGCTGCGGCTGGAAGACCGCCGGCTGTTCCAGCTGGATTGCCCGGAGCTGGAAGGAACGGCGTCCGAGCAATGAGCGGGCGCGTCAGCGCGTGACACGCGCGGTGCGGCCGTCGGACACGACGCGCACGCGCTCACCGGGCTTGAAGGAATCCCTGCCGACGGGCTGCGTGACGGCGATCACGCGCCCCTCGTCAAGCCTGACGGTGATCTCGAGCGCCGGCCGCGTACCGGATTGCGCCGCAGCCTCGCCGGCGACCGCGCCGGCGACCGTACCGATCACTGCGCCCACGGTCGAGCCGCGCCCGCTGCCGACGCTGCCGCCGACGGAGCCACCGATTACCGCGCCGGCCATCGGCGCGACGCCGGAGCGCTCGCTGTCCATCTCGACTTCGCGCACGCTTTCCACCACGCCGGGATAGTCCTTCTGCTCGGCCTGCTGCTGCGGGGCGCGGCGCGAACCGGCATCGTCGTCATCCGGCGTGCTCGCGCAGCCCGCCAGCACCCATGCCGCGATCGCCAATGCGAACAGTAACCTGGTCATTTCATGCACCCAAGAGCGTGATTGGTGCTTCGTGAGTCCGCCCACGAAGTAACTGCGAACGGGCACGCGCAGCTGTTCGAATCACGATTCACGAATCACGACTCACCAGGGTCTGCTGCCGAAGGCTTCCTTGTAGCGCTGCGCGATCTCGTCGCGCGTGAAGTGGTGGTTCTGGCCGCCACGTCGCGCGATCTTGATCGAGCCGAGCAGCGACGCGAGGCGCCCCGTGATCTGCCAGTCGAGGCCGGCGGCGACGCCGTAGAGCAGGCCGGCGCGATAGGCGTCGCCGCAGCCCGTCGGGTCCACCACCCGTTCTGCCGTGACCGCCGGGATCTCGATGGTCCGGCCGTCGGTCATGACGATCGAGCCGCGTGCGCCGAGCGTTACCACCAGTGCCTTCACCTTGCGCGCCAGCTCCTCGAGCTTCGAGTCGGTTCGCTCCTGCAGCATCTGCCCCTCGTAGTCGTTGACCGCCACATAGCTCGCCTGGTTCACGAATCCAATGAGTTCCGCACGGCTGAACATGGGCAGCCCCTGTCCGGGGTCGAACAGGAAAGGGATCCCGGTGGCATGGAACTCGCGCGCGTGCTGCAGCATGCCTTCCCGTCCGTCCGGAGCGATGATGCCGAGCTCCACCCCCTTCGCCTCGTGAACGTGGTTCTCATGCGAGTGGTTCATCGCCCCGGGGTGGAACGCGGTGATCTGGTTGTCGTCGAGATCGGTCGTGATGAACGCCTGGGCGGTGAAGGTGTCGGGAATTCTGCGGATGTGCTGCTGCGCCAAGTGCAGTTTCTGCAGCCGGTAGTCGTACGGCTGGTAATCGTCCCCCACCGTGGCCATGATGAGGGGCTCCCCGCCCAGCATTTTCAGGGAATAGGCGATGTTGCCGGCGCAGCCGCCGAACTCGCGCCGCATGTCGGGCACCAGAAACGCGACGTTCAGGATGTGGAGCTGCTCCGGCAGGATGTGGTTCTTGAAGCGGTCGCCGAACACCATGATGGTGTCGTAGGCGATCGAGCCGCAGATGAGCGTGGGCATGGCGGCCACCGGGGAGGCTATCAGCAAATTATAACCGCGCGCGATAATATCCGTTCCGTGGCGCCCCGCTCCCCAAGGCGGCGCCCGCGGCGCCCACTCAACATCAATCCAAGGAGAATCCCGTGCTGAAGGAGTTCAAGGAGTTCGCGGTGCGCGGCAACGTCGTGGACATGGCGGTCGGCATCATCATCGGCGCCGCATTCGGCAAGATTGTCGAGTCGCTGGTAAAGGACGTCATCATGCCGCCGATCGGGCTGCTGCTCGGCAGGGTGGATTTCTCCAACCTGTTCGTGGTCATCAAGCAGGGCGCGCAGGCCGGTCCCTATCTCACGGTGGAAGCGGCGCAGAAAGCCGGCGCCGTAACGTTCAACTACGGCGTATTCTTCAACACCGTGATCTCGTTCGTGATCGTCGCGTTCGCGGTGTTCCTGCTGATCCGCGTGATCAACCGGCTCAAGCGGCAGGAGGAAAAGAAGCCCGCCGCGACGCCGGAGGAGGTCGTGCTGCTGCGCGAGATCCGCGACGCCTTGAGGAAGTAAGGCGTCAGGCGAAGGAACGTCGACGAGCCGGGTGCTCTCGTGCCACCTCGCGCCTCGCTACCTGGCCTCGCCCACCATTTTCGAGTACGCCGCCGCATCGAGCAGCTTGCCCAGCTCCAGAGCGTTAACTGGCCGGATGCGGAACAGCCAGGCGGCGTAGGGATCCTGGTTCAGCCGCTCGGGCGCGTCGGCAACCACTGGGTTGATCGCGACGATTTCGCCCGCAACCGGCGCCGGAATCTCGGATGCGGCCTTGACCGACTCGACCACGGCGCAGTTCTCGCCCCGCTTCACCATGCGGCCGATTGCGGGATGCTGCACGAACACCACGTCGCCGAGCTGCTCCTGCGCATGGAACGTGATGCCCACCGTCGCCGTGCCGTCGGCCTCTGCCCGGACCCATTGGTGCGTGGCGGTGTATTTCAAGTCTTGCGGGATTGTCATGCACTCTGCACGAAAGCGTAACTCGCGATTGGTGATTCGTGAGTCAACTCTGTTGATGTCCTATCTGCTCTCTGTGTTCTCTGTGGCTGATTGATCTTGATCTTATCGGCGTGTATCGGCGTCCATCGGCGGCAAAATTGGTTCTTGATCTTATCCGCGTGTATCTGCGTTCATCTGCGGTTCGATTCTTGTTTTTCCTGGCGGCTAATTGTCACGGCGGCGGCGCCGCCAGCAGGTCAAGGCGGAAGCCGGCGGGGCTGAGATCGCCGGTGTCGAGATCGAGCCGGATCGTGATCTCGGCGCTGGCGGGCATGCCCGCCGCGACGTCCGTGCCGCGCTCCAGGTACTCCTTCGGCAGGAACACGCGCCGCGCCAGCGTGTGCTCCTTGGTGTTGGTGAGGACGAGGTCGAGCGCAGGATACCCGAGATCGTGCCCGGCGTGATTGCGCAGCGTCGCGGTCAACTGGATGAGCCCCGGCCGCGCCGGGTCCATCGCCTGCAGATCGGAGGCTTCGATCGCAATCTGCCGGGGGCGTTGTGGCGGCAGGACCTTGCACTGCAGCGCGTCGCACAGCTTCACGAGATAGGGCTTCAGCCCCGGGTATTGCACGGCCAGGTCGGCGCGGTAGTAGTAAGCAGCCTGACCGGCGAGCACGAACACCAGCAGTGCCGCCCCCACCGCCCACAGTCGGTCGCGCCGCGCCTGCGAGGGGTCGGGAAACAGCTCCTCGTCGAGGGAGAGCTGCTCCGGCGGCGGGCCATAGCCCTTCTCGCCGTGCAGGGTCTCGGCCACGCGCACCGGCGGAGGCTGCGGGGCAGCCGTCGCTTTTGCGGGCTCGACCGGCTCGAGCCTGAACCCTCCAGCTACGCTGCCGCTCCCCGCCGCCTCGGGCACTGGCTCCGGCAGCGCAGCGAGCGCCACGAGGCCGTCGAATACCGTCATGCACCGGCCGCAGCGCACCTGGCCCTGATGGGCCTGCAACTGCTCCGGCGTGACGCGGAAGAGCGTGCCGCAGGCCGGACACTTCGTGACCATACTGGTCGCCATGGGCTTACCGGCGGACGCCGCTCAGGAGCGCCCAGCCCGCGTCCTCGTCGGGCGCCTCGAAGTCGAACCACGGTCCATAGGCGGTGCGCACCTCGCCCGCCTGTTCCGCGAGCAGGCCCGCCAGCGCGAGTCGCCCCTGCTGCACGGTGAGCCGCGCGAGCAGCGGCGCGAGCACGACGAGAGGACGCGCGAGAATGTTGGCGACCACGATGCGGGCCGGCTGCCGGAGGGCATCGGCAGCGTTATGAAAAGTCACCTGCACCCGATTGTGCATAGCATTGCGGCGCGCCGCAAGCAGCGCCTGCTCGTCGATGTCCACGCCGTCCGCGCACGCCGCCCCGAGCTTCATCGCCGCGATGGCGAGTATGCCCGAGCCACAGCCGAAATCGAGCACCGTCTCCCCGCCACGGAGCATGCGCTCGAGCCAGCGCAGGCACATCCGCGTGGTCGGATGATGTCCGGTGCCAAACGCAAGTCCCGGGTCGAGCACGATGTTGATGGCGCCCACCTCGGGCGCAGCGTGCCAGCTGGGGACGATCCATAGCCGCGGCGAGACGCGGATGGGATCCAGCTGGTCCCGGCTCGCGCGCACCCAATCCTGCTCGGCAACCTCGCGCACCCGGTACGGCAGCGGCGCGATGCCGGCGCGCGCGCATGCCGTTCCGACCAACGCCGCGGTGTCCGCGCCCTGCGCGAGGAGCGCGCTCACCAGGCTGCGCCGCCACGGTCGCGGTGCCGCCGCGCCGGCTTCGGCGAAGACCGCCTCTTCGGCTGCGGAGCCGGCACCGGCGTCAGCTACATCGACGCTCGCCGCGCCGGCCTCGAGCAGCGCGTCGGTGAGCGCTTCCACTTGGTCGGCCGGCACCTCGAAGGAGACGGAAAGCCAGGCCATGAGACCGTGACTGAGTGACTAAGTGATTGAGTGATTGAGTGATTGAGTGACGAGTCGTTGAACGTAACGGCCATTCTGGCGCTTAGTCACCTAGTCACTCCCGCTTACTCTTCGCGGGCCAATTTGGCGAGTTTCTGCTCGAGATAGTGGATGCTGGTGCCGCCGCTCAGGAACGCGGCGTCCTGCAGCAGCTCCTGATGCAGCGGGATGTTGGTCTTGATGCCCTCGATCACGGTCTCGGAGAGAGCGATGCTCAGCCGCGCGATCGCCTGCTCGCGGGTGTCGCCGAAGGCGATGATCTTGCCGATCAGCGAGTCGTAGTGCGGCGGGACGAAGTAGCCGTTGTAGGCGTGGGAGTCCACGCGGATGCCAGGCCCGCCGGGCATGTGATAGGAAGTAATGCGTCCCGGCGAGGGGGTATGACGGTACGGGTCCTCGGCATTGATGCGGCATTCGATGGCGTGGCCGCGGAATTGCACGTCGCGCTGCCTGATGCGGAGCTTCTCGCCCGCCGCGATGCGGATCTGCTGCTGCACGATGTCGATGCCGGTGATCATCTCGGTCACGGGATGCTCGACCTGGAGCCGCGTGTTGATCTCGATGAAGTAGAACTCGCCGCCCTCGTACAGGAACTCGAACGTCGCCGCGCCCTCGTAGCCGAGCTTGTGACAGGCCTCGGCGCAGCGCTCGGCGATGCGGAAGCGGCTGCGCGTGCTGACGAGCTGCGCGGGGGCTTCCTCGATCACTTTCTGGTGCCGCCGCTGCATCGAGCAGTCGCGCTCGCCGAGGTGGATCGCGTTGCGGAAGCGGTCGGCCAGCACCTGGAACTCGATGTGGCGCGGATCCTCCAGATACTTCTCCAGGTAGACCATGGGGTTGCCGAAGGCCGCTTGCGCTTCCGCCCGCGTGGTCTGCACCGCGGTCAACAGTGCGGCTTCCGTGTGCACCACGCGCATGCCGCGGCCTCCGCCCCCGCCCGCCGACTTGATGATCACCGGGTAGCCGATCGAGCGCGCGATCCTCACCACGTCGTTCGCCTCCTGCGGCAGCGCTTCATCCACGCCCGGCACCACCGGCAGCCCCGCCTTTTTCATCGCGTTCTTGGCGTTGACCTTGTCGCCCAGCAGGCGGATGGTCTCGGCCCTCGGTCCGACGAACACGAATCCGCTCTGCACGACGCGCTCGGCGAAGTCGGCGTTCTCGGCGAGAAAGCCCCAGCCGGGGTGGATCGCCTCGGCGTCCGTCACCTCAGCGGCGCTGATGATGGCGGGGATATTGAGGTAGCTCGCGCTCGAGGGCGCGGGCCCGATACACACCGATTCGTCGGCCAGCTTGACGTACTTGGCGTCGCGGTCCGCCTCCGAGTGCACCACCACCGTCTTGATGCCGAGTTCGCGGCAGGCGCGCTGGACGCGCAGCGCGACCTCTCCGCGGTTGGCGATCAGGATCTTCTCGAACATTCGCGGAACGGCGTGAGTAGTGAGTGGTGATGGGTGAGTGGACTACAGTCTTGTTCGCCTAAACTGACGACAGAGGTCTCTTCCATTCACTACTCACCACTCACCATTCACGCGTTTCGATGATCAGCCGAGGATGAAGAGCGGCTCCCCGTACTCCACCGGCTGGCCGTTCTCCACCAGGATCGCCTTGACCGTGCCGTCCTGGTCCGCCTCGATCTCGTTCAAGAGCTTCATCGCCTCGATGATGCAGAGGGTTTCGCCCGCCTTGACCGCCTGCCCCACCTCGACGAACGCCTTCGCCCCGGGCGCAGAGGTGCGGTAGAAGGTGCCAACCATGGGTGAGCGGATGACGTGCCCCTCGGGCGCTGGCGCGGCCTCGCCCGCCGCGGGCGCGGCTGGCACTCCGGCCGCGGTCGGGGCCGCCCCCGCTTGCGGCAGCGCCATGACCTGCGACACGGCCGCCGCCTGCTGCACCCCGGGCACACCGCGGCTGATACGGACCTTCTCTTCGCCCTCGGTGATCTCAAGTTCCGCGATGCCCGACTGCTGCACCAGGTCGATCAGCGTCTTGACCTTGCGGAGGTCCATGCCTATCCCTTGCCCGAGTACTGCAGGGCAAACTCCAGAGCCAGCTCGTAGCCCTTGGCGCCGAGCCCGCTGATGATCCCGACCGCGATGTCGGTGAAATACGATTCTCGGCGGAAGGACTCGCGCGCGAACACGTTGGACAGATGCACTTCGACAAAGGGGATGCCGACCGCCGCCAGCGCGTCGCGCAGCGCTACGCTGGTGTGGGTGTAGGCAGCGGGGTTGATGATGATGAAATCCACCCCCTCCCCGCGCGCCTGCTGGACGCGCTCAACCAGCTCAGACTCGGAGTTGCTTTGATAGCTCGCGAGCCGGGCCCTGCCCTCCTTGGCCCGCCGGGCAAGGCGCACGTTAATCGCCCTCAGCGTGTCCCTGCCGTAATGCTTGCTCTCTCGGGACCCGAGGAGATTGAGGTTTGGGCCGTTGATGACCAGGATATGCTTGGCGTGAGCCATGGTGGTGATGTGTGACGGACTTCACGGCTTTACCGGCAGATTCCGGCGGACCCGGGTTGGAACCCGACAACGACCGGGAGTTTGCAGATTATCGGCGAAATTGTCCAGGGTTTCGGCGAAGTTGTTGCGAATTATTGCGGAAGTTGCCGGTAAATCATGGTTGTAACCGCGCGGGTCCGGAATCTGCCGAAAGTTAGGCAGGGGTTGGTCCAGGTCATTGATAAACAAGGCAACGGGATAGAACTCCCGCCCTAAACTGACAATGGGTTTTAGACGAAGATACCGGGAGTAACCCGCAAATAGAGCCAAGATAGTGGCTAAAGCAGGGGCTGTATGATGCGTTCAAGCCTGGCTTCCTTGAGCCCCCCTTGTTCACGGCTCACCAGGTTGCCCTTCCGGTCGATCACCAGCGTGTAGGGCAATACTCCAGCCCGGTTGCCGGCCTGGCGCAGCAGCTCAATGGTTTCCAACCCGCCGAGCAACAGGGGATAGTTGATGCGAAACTCGCTGGCAAACTCGGCCACCTTGTCCGGCTGGTCGATGGCAATGCCGACGAATTGCAGCCCCCGGCTCCCGTAGCGCTCCTGTAGCCTCACGAACCCCGGGATCTCCTCCCGGCACGGGGCGCACCAGGTTGCCCAGTAGTTGACCACCAGCACCTGGCCGCGCCATTGCTCAAGGCTCTGGGTCCCGCCCTTGACGTCGGCGACCCGCGCGCTGAGCACCCGCTCGACGACAGCATTCGGCACCTCGGCCGGCCCGGCGCCGCTGCCACGCGACCACAGGTGATAGGAGACGCCTGCCGCGGCGGAGAGGCCCGCCACGACGGCGAACAGCACGACGGTGCGTGGCTTCATCGCCGGAAGCTCAACGCCTGGTCGAGCACCGCCACGAAGCGGTCGGCGGGCTGGAAGCCGATGACGCGCAGCCCCTGGATTTCGCGGCCTTCGCGGTCGAAGAAAACGATACCCGGCGGGCCGAACAGGCGGAAGCGCCTAAGCAGTTCGGCGTGCTCGGCGTTGTTGGCGGTGACGTCGGCCTGCAACAGCGTCATCTCGCGGAAGCGGGCCTGCACGCGCTCGTCGCTGAAGGTGTAACGCTCCATCTCCTTGCACGAGACGCACCAGTCGGCGTAGAAATCCAGCATCACTGTCCGTCCTGCGGCGGCCTGGATGCGGTCATCCAGTTCGGAGCTGTTGTTTATGCGCTGGAAGGGCGCCGCGTAGGGCGCGGTCCCGGAAGCCGTGACGCGCAGGCCCGAAAGCGGCTGCAGAATGTCGCGCCCGCCCGAGAACGCGCCGACCAGGTAGGCGAGGCCCGCGATCAGCGTGATGATGCCCATGCCCTTGCTGAACCTCTGAAAGCCGTGAGCGCCGGCGGGCAGCGGATCGATCGCGCGCAGAAAGATCGCGGTCATGATCAATAGTGCCGCCCACAAGACCATCTGGACTGAAACGGGGATGAACGGCGAGACGAGGTAGATCGCCACCCCGAGCAGCAGCGTGCCAAAGAAGCGTTTCACTGTTTCCATCCATGGCCCCGCCTTCGGCATCAACGCCCCGGCCGAGGCACCGATCGCGAGCAGCGGCACGCCCATGCCGAGCGCCATGGCAAATAACGCCGAGCCGCCCAGCACGACATCCCGGCTCTGGCCGATATAGAGCAGCGCGCCCGCCAGCGGGGCGGCCACGCACGGCCCGAGTATCAGCGCCGAAAGCACGCCCATCACGAACATGCCCGCCGTGTGCCCGCCATGGAATCGGTTGCTCGCATCGGCCAGCCGGCTTTGCAGCGCCACCGGGAGCTGCAACTCGTAGAAGCCGAACATGGCGAGGGCGAGGGCGACGAACACCGCAGCGAATGCGCCCACCACCCATGGACTCTGCAGCGCCACCGAGAGCATCGCCCCGGACAGTCCGGCCGCGACCCCCGCGACCGCGTAGGTGATCGCCATGCCGAGCACGTAGATGGCCGCGAGCAGAAAACCCCTCGCCTTGGTGACGGGCTGCCCGGTCCCGACGATGACACCGGAGAGGATCGGCACCATCGGCAGCACACAGGGTGTAAACGAGAGCAGCAGCCCGAAGCCGAAGAAGCTCGCGATCACCAGCCAAAATCCGCCTTCGAATACCCGCGCAACGAGCGTGTCATCCGCTCCCGGCCCCGTCCCGGAGAACAGCCCGGACGCGGCATCGCTGCGCGTCGCGCCCGCGGACAGCGATGCCAGTCGCAGCTCGGCCTTCTGCTCGTGGGGCACATAGCACACACCGATATCCGCGCAGCCCTGCGACTCGGCTGCGAGCTGTATCGCCGGCACGCCCGTATCGCCGAGCTCAAACGGCAGCACAATGCTGAGGCTGCCACGATAAGTCTCGACCTCGCCGAAGAATTCGTCGCGGTGCTTCTTGCCCGGCGGCAACTGCGGCTCGCCGGGCCTCACGCCCGGGGGGCCAAGCGTGAAGCGGAACTTGTCCCGGTACATGTAGTAGCCGGGCGCGATCTGGTAGCTCACCTCGATCGAGCGCGCGTCCTTCAACCGCGCGGCGAAGCGGAACGCCTTCTCCGGCTCGAGCAGCTCCGGCTCCGCCGCCCGGGCGAAGCCGGATAGCGTCAGCAGGAGGATAAGGACTATGCGCATGACAAGTGGATGAAGCGTGATTCGTGATCCGTGATTCGTGATTCGCGAAAATATGACGTCATTCAGCAACCCCGCTTTTCGACTCACGATTCACGGCTGCTTGATCAGCCGACGGAAATGCTGGTCTCGTCGGCCACCCACTGGAGGTAGTCGTCGCCACCGCGCACGATTGGGACCGCGACAATTTCCGGAAGTTCATAGGGATGGAGCCCGCGGATCGCGTCCTCGACCTCGGCGTAGCGCGCGGCGCGGGTCTTGATCAGCACCGGCACCTCGCGGGCGTTTTCGATGGTCCCCTTCCAGCGGTAGACCGACGTGCACTCCGAGAGCACGTTCACGCACGCCGCGAGCTTCTTCGCGACGAGTTCATTGGCGAGCTTGAGCGCCGCCTCGCGGTCCGGCAGGCTGGTGAAGACGATGACGGCGTCATTCATGATGAGAACCGTGATTCGTGATGGGTGAGTCGTGAGTCGACTGGATCCTGTCTTGCCGATTCACGAATCACGAATCACACCCCTCGCAATCATTCCAGAATGGAGCTCTCCGCTATTTTGCGTGGCCACGAGGATGCCGTGGCGCACGTTGGGATAACGGAGCTTCAGCCGCAGCTCCCGCTTCAGGCGGCGGTTGACCAGGCGCCGCGATTCGTTCATGAACGAGCGCAGGTTCCCGGGTAGCACCCGGTCGGCTTCCACTCGGGTCACGCGCGGCGGCTGCGGCAGCCCGAAGCGATCGGCCACCAGGTCGAAGTAGTCGCCCATCCGGATCGGGGCGTCGTCCGCCGCGTTATACATGCGCCCCGGTCCGCCGCGCCGCAGCGCTGCGACCACGATGCGCGCAAGATCGTCGGCGTGCACATGGTTGACGTAGGCATCCTCCTCGGCAGTGAGCACTGGCGTGCCGCGGGTGAGCCGCGCGAGCGGCAAGCGATCCCCAGCGTAGATTCCCGGCACGCGCAGGATAGAGACGCGCACGCCGCTGCGCCTGCCCCAGTCACGCAGCTGGCGCTCGGCATTCGCCCTGCGCCGCGCGCGCTCCGTCTGCGGCCGCAGCGGGCGCGTCTCCGGCACCAGTTCTCCGCCACAGTCGCCGTAGACGCCGCTCGTGCTGATGTAGACAAAGTGCTGTGGTAGACTGCCGCCCTTCGCGAGCGCGGCGACCAGATGGGCGGTGCGCGTGTCGCGCGCGCCGCGGTCGGGCGGCGGCGCCAGGTGCGTCACGTCGTGAGCCAGTCCAGCGAGCGGTGCGAGCGAGGCGGGCTCGTCGAGGTCACCCGGTATCGGCGTCACGCCGAGCGCGCGCAGCAGCGCAAAGCGGCGCGGGTCGCGGGCGAGCGCGTAGATACGGCAGCGCCCCGCGAGCAGCGGGACCATGCGCTGGGCGATGTCGCCAAAGCCGATGATGAGCAGGCGCCTCATAACCCGATTTTAGCTTGAAGCGGGTCTGACCCGTCATAAGTCACCAGTCACGAATCAGGCCTCGCCAGGCCGATATGCCCCACACCGTCACGATCCAGTCGAGCGGGCACGCGTTCACCGTCAACGATGGCGAGACCGTGCTCGCCGCCGCGCTGCGCGAAGGTATCGTCATCGCCTACGGCTGCCGCCACGGCGTATGCGGCACCTGCAAGGGCCGGCTGCTGGTGGGGTCCGTGAATTACGGCACCTACCAGGAGCACGCCATGTCCAAGGCGGAAAAGCGCGCCGGGATGGCGCTATTCTGCCAGGCAAAGCCGCTTGCCGACCTCACGATCCAGTGCCGCGAGATCGGCTCCGCCGTGAAGGGCATCCAGATCAAGATGCTGCCGGCCCGCGTGGTGAAGATGCAGCGCGCCGCCCCCGACGTCATGCTGCTCGATCTCAAGCTGCCGGCCCAGGAGCGGCTGCGGTTTCTCGCTGGCCAGTACATCGATCTCCTGCTGCGAGGCGGCATACGCCGCAGCTTCTCCATGGCGAACGCGCCGCGCGACGACGGGTTCCTTCAGCTGCACCTCCGGGACTACGGCGGCCCGTTCAGCCAGCACGTGTTTGGCGTCATGAAGGAGAAGGACATCATTCGCTTCGAGGGCCCGTTCGGCACATTCTTCCTGCGCGAGGAAAGCGCAAAGCCCATTGCCCTCGTAGCGAGCGGCACCGGCTTCGCGCCGATCAAGGCGATCGTCGAGCACACGCTCGACACCGGCGTCGCGCGCCCGATGACGCTCTATTGGGGTTGCCGCGCGCGTTCTGATCTCTATATGCACGGGCTCGCCGAAACCTGGCACCGCGAAGGGAAACTGCGCTACGTGCCGGTGCTTTCGGAGGCGCCCGCCTCCGATAACTGGTCCGGGCGCACGGGGTTCGTGCATCGCGCCGTAATGGAGGACTTCCCCGATCTTTCCGGTCATCAGATCTACGCCTGCGGCGTGCCGGTCATGGTGGAGGCGGCGCATCGCGACTTCACCACAATGTGCGGCCTTCCCGACGAAGAATTCTTCTCCGACTCCTTTACCCCCGCCGCAGCGGCGTCAGGCTGACCCCGGTAAAGCGTCCATGTCGAGCTCAGGCGCCAGCAAGTTCGCAGCGCTGTCAATCGTCGCGGCGCTGGTGACGATCGCGCTCAAGGTGCTGGCGTGGTGGCTCACCGGCTCGGTCGGGCTGCTCTCCGACGCCATCGAAGGAACGATCAACATCGTCGGCGCCACCGTCGCGCTGGCAATGATCAGCGTCGCCGCCCGCCCGCCCGACGAAGACCACGCGTTCGGCTACACCAAGGCCGAATACTTCGCGAGCGGCCTGGAGGGCACGCTGATCCTGATCGCGGCCATCGCCATCGGCTACGCCGCGGTTGACCGCCTCATCACGCCGCGCCCGCTCGAGCATGTCGGACCCGGGCTGCTCGTCTCGGCGGGCGCCGCGCTCATCAATTACGTGGTCGCGCGCCAGCTCTACCAGGCCGGCCACCACTACCGGTCCATCGCGCTCGAGGCGGACGCCCGCCACCTCATGACCGACGTCTGGACCTCCGTTGGCGTCATCGCCGGCGTCGCCGCGGTTTGGCTTACCGGCTGGGAGCGGCTCGATCCCCTGATCGCCCTCGCGGTGGCCGCCAACATCGTGTGGTCGGGCTACAAGCTGACGCAACGCTCGATCCACGGCCTGCTCGACCGCGCGTTGCCGCCCGAGCAGAGGCGAGCGCTGGACGGCGCGCTCGAGCGCTTCCGCGCCCGCGGCATTGAATTCCACGCGCTGCGCACGCGCCAGGCCGGAGCCCGCTCGTTCGTGACCCTGCACGTGCTGGTACCGGCCGAGTGGACGGTTGCGCAGGGCCACAACCTGGCGCATGAGGTCGAACTGGACATTCGCGCCGCGCTCCCTGACGCGGCGGTGCTGACGCACGTGGAGCCGCTCGGCTATCCGGAGTCGTACCAGGACGTGGACCTTGACCGCTGAGCGGGAATGGCGTGATTCGTGAGTCGTGATTCGTGATTCGTGATTCGTGATTCGTGATTCGTGATTCGTGATTCGTGATTCGTGATTCGACTCTTTGTTGTTGCTTTGTGTCCTGGGTGTCCTTTGCAGTTAAAGATTTTGGTTTTCTTGGCGTCTTGGCGGTTCCGTAATTCTTGATTTTCCTTTGCGTCCTTGGCGGTTCCGCTTTTATTTTCGATCTTCCTCTGCGTCCTCCGCGTCCTCCGCGGTGAGAGGTTTGGGGTCTAAAGCGGGGTGCGGCGGCGCCCGCCGGTCACGGCGCCGAGCTGCGCCAGCGCCAGCTCGAGGCTCTCGCGGTGATGCCGTCGCGCCGCCTCCGCATTTCCCAGCTTCTCCTGCAAACGGGCGAGCGCCAGATGCGCGGTATAGGTCGGCTCGACCGCGATGCTCGCCTCGAGGTAGCTCTGCGCCTTGCCCCACAATCCCTGCTCGCCGCACAGGCGGCCCAGCGTCAGCAGAAGCACCGCGTCTCCGGGATGCGTCGCGAGCCATGCTTCGGCACGCTCGATGCGCCTGACGGTGTCGCCGCCCTCGCACTCGGAACAGAGCCCCACCAGATCGCTGTCCCAGTTCGCGTCCACGGCTTGCTCGATGATGCGGTGCGCGCGGCCGCAGTCGCCCAGTGCGGCAAAGCTGCGGGCCGCCGCCGCCGCGACGCGCCGGTCGGCGCGGTCGGAAGACGGGATACGGTCCCAGGCCTCCTCCAGCGCGCGGGCATCGAGCGCCTTGCGCTTGAGATTTTCGGCAGACGCGTAGCAGCGCAACCGCTGCGCCTGCGACGCATCGAACACGTTGCGCCTGCGGAGATCCTCCGTGAGCGCCAGCACTTGCTCCCAGTTGCGCGCCTGCTGCTGGGCCTTCAGCTCGAGCCGCAGCGCCGCGGTGTGGCGGTGCGGCAGCCGCTTGAGCATTTCGAGCGCTTCCTGATGGCGATTTTCCTCGAGCAGCAGCTCGGCTGCGGTCACCACCCGCGCTGGCTCGCCCTCCGGGGCGGCAGCCGCCTGCTCAAGATAGGCGTCCCGCCGCTCGTATGCGCGCAATTCGTGCGCCGCGCGCGCCGCGAGCACCGCGGCCAGGCTCGCGTGCTCGCGCAGCTCGAGGGAGGCGGCGGCCGCCTTCTCGGCCCGGCCGTAGCGGCCCGCGAAATACTCATGCAGCGCTTCGAGCAGCGTCGCCCGCGCCTTCTCCCGGCGCCGCGCGACCCGGTACTCGCGCACCTGCCGTGGCAGGAGCAGCATGGCGGATACGGCGCGCACCAGCGCGTAGCCGACGGCAAACCCCAGGGCCAGCAGGACCAGCAGCAGGTTGAGCGAGAGCTCGACGCGATACGGCGGCAGCGCCAGCAGCACATAGCCGGTGTTGCGGCTCGCCGCGAGCGTCAAGCCCACGGCCAGCGCCGCGATCGCAACGACCCACAGGAGCGTTCTCACTTCACCGCCCCGTCACTTCCGGCCGCGCTCGCGGGCGGCCCGCAGGTTGCGCATCGCCTCGAGCGTGGCGCTGATCTCCGGCGCCTCGATCCCGACCTCGGCGTCGTGCAGGTCGCGCAGCACCGCCAGGGCGTGCGCAACGTTGCTGCTGCGCGTGTAGTAGTAGCGGTTGAGCCAGTCACGCGCGGACTTGAGGTCGGCTTTGTAGCTCGTCGCGTCGCGGGCGAGCAGCGCCAGGCGCGCACCGATCAGCCGCAGCCTCAGGTTTTCGCGCAAAAAGAAGGCCTGCGAGGGCGCGAGCAGGGCCGCGTCGGGCTTGTCCATTTGCTGCACGCGAATCAGTCCTCTCAGTTCCGTCCAAATGTCGCGCCAGAAGCGCGTCCAGGGGTTGTCCCCGCCTGCCCCGGGCGCGGCGGCGGGCGGCGGCTCCGGCTGCGGCCGCATCTCCATCGCCAGCGGCAGCTTGTCCACCTGCGCGATCAAGGCGTCAAGCCGCGTGCTGATGGCCAGCGTGTCCACGCGCGGGGCCGCCTTCAGCCGCGCGATGTCACCGTTGATCGCCTTGCGCAAGGCCGTCAATTGCGGCTGGTCCATGCGCTGCAGGCGGGTATCCGCCGTCTGCAACGCGATCAGCGCGGCCTTCACATTGCCGGCAAGGGCGAGTTGCTGGCTGGCGAGGGCGAGCGACTGCTCGATCTCGGCGTAGGCCCACTCGTCGCGATTGCGCGAGAGCTCCTGGTAGAGCGACTCCAGCGCGAGCTGCTGGTTCTGCGATTCGGCGAGCTTGCTCTCCAGCACACCGAGCTTCACCTGCACGGCCGCCATCGCCTCGCGCGCTTGCTCGGCGATGAGCCGGCTGCCCCCGGCCTGGGCGTCGGCTTCCGCGAGTTTTTTCGCGGTTTCCTGGCGCAGCGCACCGATTTCACTGCGGCTGTCGTACCACTGCCACGCCGCGAACGCCAAAGCGAGCGCCGCGATCCACAGCGCCGGACCCGCGTTGCGCAACAGCGCGCCGCGCCTGGGCGCAGTGGACGATTGCGGAGATGCGGGCGCGGAATCGTTCACGAATCACCCTTCACCAGTCACGGCTTCCTGAAGTAATGGGCCAGCCCGGTCAGCATCCCTTCGTCGCCAGGCCCGGTCACGATCACCTTGCGCACCGCGAGCCCGTGCGCAGCCTCGGCAATCCGCGGGTGCGGCACGAACAGCGGCGTGCCGAGCAGCCGCTCGCGCCCGGCCGGCCCGAGCATTTCGGCGAAGTTGCGCAGGCCTTCGCTGCTGGTAACCGTGATCGCGTCGATCCCCTTGCCCGACCAGGCCTGCAGCAGGGGCGCCGCGTCGAGTTCGGGCTTGACGCGGCGGTAGCACTCGGCGTATTCGACCACCGCGCCGCGCGCGTTGAGGGCCTCGCCCAGCAGCTCGCGCCCGCCTTGGCCGCGGAAGATCACCACGCGCCTGCCGCTCACGGCCGCAAATGCCGGTAACTCAAGAAGCGCCTCGCTATCAGGGCGGCCCTGCGGGGCGACCACACCCGCTATTCCGAACCGCTCGAGCGCTCTGACGCTGCCGCCGCCAACGGTGGCGACCTGGAGCCGGTGCGGAAACTTGCGGCGGGCGCTGATCAAGGTCATCGCCCGCTCGACTGCATTGGGACTGATGAAGATGGCGAGATCATACTCGTCGAGGCGATCAATCAACCGCATGAACGGCCCCAGGTCCTCGAGGTCTCGGATCTCGATCGCGGGAAACAGGATCGGACGGCCGCCCGCATTCTTGATCAAACGTGCGAACGCCTGCGCCTGGTGCGCCGGCCGCGTGACCACGATGGTTTTCCCTTTGAGCGCCTGATTTCTCATTACAAATTCGGTTCTCTTGGCGTGCTTGGCGGTTCAATTATTGTTCTTGGTCTCCCTTGGCGGTTCAGGCTTGCAGCGCGGCCAGGATTTCGCCCGCGCCCTGCACTTTGAGCCCTTCCGCCAGCGCGACGCCGAGAGCCTCCGGATCGTCCGCCGCCCCTTTCAGCTCGCCGCTCACCATGCGCGAGCCGTCGGGCGCGGCGACGAATCCCCGCAAGCGGATGTTCCTGCCTTCCGTTTCCGCGTAGGCTCCGAGCGGGACGTTGCAGCTGCCCGAAAGCGCACGCGAGAATGCGCGTTCCGCCCCCACGCAGCGCGCGGTAGCCGCATGGTTGAGGGCGGCGAGCAACTCGACCAGATCGGATCGCCGGGCGAGGCACTGCAGGCCAAGCGCGCCCTGCCCCGGCGCCGGGAGACTCTCCGATGGCGTGAGCAGGCGCGTGATGCGGTCGTCCAGCCCCAGGCGCTTCAGCCCCGCGGCGGCGAGTATCACCGCCTCGTAATGGCCTTCGTCGAGCTTCCTCAATCTCGTGGTGACATTGCCGCGCAGCGGCTCGATCCGCAAGGCGGGGTGGCGCGCCCGCAACTGGCATTCGCGGCGCAGGCTGGAGGTGCCGACCCGCCCGCCAGCCGGCAGCTCGGAGAAGTCAGCGTAGCGGTTGGAAACGAACGCGTCGCGCGGGTCCTCGCGCTCGCTGATCGCGGCCAGCGCGAACTCCCGCGCAAGGGTCATCGGCAGGTCCTTCACCGAGTGCACGGCGATATCGGCGCGCCCGCTCGCCAGCGCGTCCTCGAGCTCCTTCACGAACAAGCCCTTGCCGCCGATCCTGGCGAGCGAAACGTCGAGCCGGCGGTCGCCCTCCGTGGTGAGACCGAGAATGCGGATCGCCGCGCGCGGGTACAATGCGGCGAGCCTCGACTCCACGTGGCGCGCTTGCCACATTGCCAACGCGGATTCGCGCGAGGCAATCACGATTCGTTGCGGCAGCTTTTCTGCGGTCATCTTGCGTCGCTCAGCCGGGGCCGCAACGAACAAGAAAAGCAGAATTGACGGAATTATTCATGTTTAGGTCGCCACGTCCTTTTTATTCGGAAAAGCGCTAAGCTTTTCCGAATTCGCGCACGATGTGCTGCTGGCGGCGGCTCACCGCAATGCGCTCTTCCACTCCGTTCAACAGCACTTCCCAGTGCGCCTCGCCGTCTTGCATGGCGCGCTCGAAGCCGCGCACGGCCGCGCGCGCCACCAGACAGTTGCGGTGCGCGCGCACGAAGCGCTCGCCAAATTCCTCCTCGAGCTTGGTCAGCGCCTCCTCGATCAGGTACTCGCGCGCCGCCGTCCGTACCGTCACATACTTGAGCTCGGCTTTGAGGTAAATCACGTCCCTGACCGGGATGAGATGGATCTTTCCGCGCTCCTGGGCAGAGAGGTGCGTGCGCGCTGCGCGCGCGATCGCGCTCAACACCTCGGGACGCGGCGCCGCCAGCGCGCGCGCCAGCGCCTCCTTCAGGCGCGCGAGCCGGATCGGCTTGAGCAGGTAGTCGACCGCGTGCACCTCGAAGGCGCGGATCGCGTAAGCGTCGTAGGCGGTCGCAAACACCACCGCCGGCGGCCGCTCGAGCTTCTGCAGGTGCTGCGCGACCTCGATTCCGTCCATCTCCGGCATGCGCACGTCGAGCAGCACCACGTCCGCCGGTTCGGCTGCGAGCAGCTCGATCGCCGCGGGGCCGCTCGCGGCCTCCCCGGTGATGGCCAGGGGCAGCTCGCTGGCGCAGTCGGCGAGCAGCTCTTTCAAGCGGGAGCGCGCCGGCGCCTCGTCGTCCACGATCACCACCCGCAACGGCCGTTTTTCCTCATTCACGGGTCGGCTTACCCATCACGATTCACGAATCACCGCCCCTGACATAGGGCATGACGATGCGCACCTCGTAGGTGTCAGCGCCTGCCCGGGTGGAGAGGCTCGCCTCAGCGTCGAAGTGGAGCGCGAGTCGCTCGCGGATGTTCGCGAGCGCCATGCGGTTGCCGCCGTGGTAGCCGCCCTCGGGGCGATACGGGTTGCGCAGCACCGCGTGCAGCTCGTCGCGCACGGCGGCGATGTTGATGACGATCGTGCCGGGCTCGATGCGCGGCTCGATGCCGTGGTAGACCGCATTCTCCAGCAGCGGCTGCAGCAGGAGCGGCGGCACCAGGGCGTCGCGCGGCATGGCATCGAGCTGCCATTCGACCTTGAGACGCTCGCCCAGCCTCAACTGCTCGATGCCAAGGTACTGGCGGCACAGGTCCAGCTCGCGCGTAAGCGGGGTCAGTTCCCGGTTGTCGGCCATCAGTACGCGGATCAGCTCGGCCATGTCCTCCAGCGCGAGCTCCGCCCGCCGCGGGTCCTGGCGGATCAGCGAGAGCACCGCGTTAATGCTGTTGAACAGGAAATGGGGACGGATACGCGCCTGCAGCGCCTGCAGCCGCGCCTCCGTGAGCGCCGGCGACAGGGCACGCCCGCGCAGCCCGAAGTAGGCGAGCAGCGCCAAGGTGGCGAGCGCAACCAGCAGCAAGTAGCGCTCCAGCGGCGCGGCCGTATACCCGAGCAGGGCACGCCCCTCGAAATACAGCGCCGTGGTGAGCGCGAGTTCCAGCGCGACCACCGCCGTCGCGCCGAGCCAGTACGGCAGGAGGCGCAAGGCGCCGGAGAGCGCCGCGAGCACCAGCAGGGAGAGCACCAGCAGCGGCTCGACCAGCGCGGCACTCTCGACGAACTCGCGCCATGCCGCGAGCATGTCTGGACCCTTCACCAGCGCCGCCGCAGCGGCCGCCACGTTGCCGGCGAGCAGGATGCGCAGCATGATGCCGAGGTTGCGGAAGTTCGGCAGGGCGCCCGAGTAGGCGTTTTGATTTATACTGCGCGCCATGTTTGAATTCTAGCAGGCCGCATGTCCGCCAACGACAAGACCAGGAATCAGCCGTGGTCGGGACGGTTCGCCGAGCCCACGACCGAGCTCGTGCAGCGTTTTACCGCCTCGGTCTCGTTCGACCGGCGGCTCGCCGAATTCGACATCGAGGCCTCCATCGCCCATTCCCGCATGCTGCACGCAGTCGGGATCATCGGCAACACTGATCTCGCGGCGATCGAGAAGGGGCTCGCGCAGATCCGCTCCGAGATCCGCGCCGGCGCGTTTCCATGGTCGGAGGCGCATGAGGACGTGCATTTCAACATCGAGCGGCGCCTGATCGAGCTCGCTGGCGAGCCTGGCAAGCGGTTGCACACCGCCCGCTCGCGCAACGACCAGGTTGCAACCGACGTGCGCCTCTACCTGCGCGCCGCGATCGACCAGGTGCTCTCCCTCATCAAGAACCTGCAGCGCGCCCTGCTCGACCTCGCCGACGAGCACGCCGAGACGGTGATGCCGGGCTATACGCACCTGCAGGTCGCGCAGCCGGTTTCCTTCGGCCATCACCTGCTGGCGTACTTCGAGATGCTCGCGCGCGACGCGCAGCGCTTCACCGATTGCCGCAAGCGCGTGAACCGCCTGCCGCTGGGCGCGGCCGCGCTCGCCGGCACTTCGTTCCCGATCGACCGCCACATGGTGGCCAAGGAGCTCGGCTTCGACGGCGTGTGCGAGAACTCGATCGACGCCGTGTCCGATCGCGACTTCGCGATCGAGTTCTGCGCCGGCGCCGCGCTCGCGATGATGCACCTTTCGCGCTTCTGCGAGGAGCTCGTCCTCTGGGCCAACCCGCGCTTCGGCTTCGTCGAGATCGCCGACGGATTTTCCACCGGCTCCTCGATCATGCCGCAGAAGCGGAACCCCGACGTGGCGGAGCTGATCCGCGGCAAGACCGGGCGCGTCAACGGCGACCTGGTGGCGCTGCTCACGCTCATGAAAGGGCAGCCTCTCGCCTACAACCGCGACAACCAGGAGGACAAGGAGCCCCTGTTCGACGCGGTGGACACCTTGACGGCGTGCCTCGCAGTGTTCGCGGAAATGCTCGGCGGCATCAAGGTCCATCGCGAGGCGATGGCGGCCGCCGCGCGGCAGGGACACGCCACCGCCACCGATCTCGCTGAGTACCTGGCACGCAAGGGCGTGCCGTTTCGCGAGGCGCACGAGGCCGTCGCGCAAGCGGTGCGCTTCGCCGAGTCGCGCGGGTGCGAGTTGGCCGAGCTAAAGCTTTCCGAGCTGCAGCGCTTCTCCTCCGCGATCACCGAGGAGGTGTACAGCACGCTCACGCTCGAGGGATCGCTGAAGAGCCGCAGCCATCTTGGCGGCACGGCGCCCGTCCGCGTCAAGGCGGCGATCGCCAAGGCCCGCAAGTCCCTCGGTTAGCGACCACCCGCCACAGAGAGCACAGAGAACACAGAGTGCAGTTGGCAGTTTGGTGAAGTCTGGCGGCTGGCGGCTGACTCTAATGGATCCCTGGCCGCATATCGAGCGCTCGATTCGCGAGGCCTCGGGCGCGCCCTTTAATATTGAATCGCGTGCCGGAGCCGGCGGCGGATGCATCAACGAATGCCACGTCATTCGCGGACAAGGGCGCGCCTTTTTCGTCAAGATCAATGCTCCGGACAAGGCGGACATGTTTTCCGCCGAAGCGGCCGGACTGGAAGAGATCGGGCGCACGAAGACGGTCCGCGTGCCGCAACCGGTTTGCTACGGCACGTGCCTAGCTGCCAGCTGGATCGTGCTGGAGCATCTCGACCTGAGGGCTGCCAACCAAAAGGGTCTGCGCATCTTAGGCAGGAATCTCGCGCGCCTGCACCGTGTGACGGGCGCGCGTTATGGCTGGGACCGGGACAACACCATCGGCTCAACCCCGCAGGTCAACGACCCGGCCGATGACTGGATCGCGTTCTGGCGCGACCGGCGGCTCGGCTACCAGCTCAAGCTTGCGGCATCCCGGGGCTACGGTGGCCGGCTCGTCGGCGCCGGCGAGCGCCTGCTCGAGAAACTGCCCTTCTTCCTCGCCGGCTACGCGCCGCCGCCTTCACTGCTGCACGGCGACCTGTGGTCGGGCAATATCGCGATGGACGCGAGAGGCGAGCCGGTGATCTACGATCCGGCGGTCTACTACGGCGACCGCGAGGCGGATCTTGCGATGACCGAGTTGTTCGGCGGTTTTCCGGCGTCCTTCTACGAAGCTTATGGCCAGGAATATCCGCTCGATGCGGGATACGAAACGCGCAAGCACCTCTACAACCTGTACCACGTGCTCAATCATCTCAACCTCTTCGGCAGCGGCTACGGCGCGAGAGCGGAACGGATGATCGAGCGGCTGCTTGCCGCCGCATAGCGGCGGAGTGACTGAGTGACTAGGTGATTGAGTGATTGAGTAACAGCCTTTGCGCAATCACTTAGTCACCTAGTCACTTAATCACTCGGCGGAGCGGTGCTGGCGCGAACTACTAGTTCCACCGGCAGTTCGGTGCGCCGCTCGACCGGCCGCCCGGCCAGCCGCGCCAACAAGTGCCGTCCCGCGAACGTGCCGAGGTCCGCCGTCGGGAAATGCACGGTGGTGAGCGCCGGCGTCACCACCGCTGCCATCTCC
>Ga0326597_10001068_pt1 | contig 45640 bp, 31 predicted proteins | sample RVTome_12_FD_203789 | JGI IMG/M metagenome (GOLD analysis project Ga0326597, IMG submission 203789) | Soil microbial communities from uranium-contaminated site in the Upper Colorado River Basin, Wyoming, United States - RVT100D185 | ecosystem: Environmental > Terrestrial > Soil > Contaminated >...
GTTTGGTAACCGATGTGGACATGAGACGTAGCGTCGCCCCTTGTGGGCGGCGCACTTGGACAACGCCGTTCGCCACCCAAAATGGGCGGCGCTACAAGCCCACGATATTGTACCCCGCATCCACGAATATCGTCTCCCCGGTCACGCCAGTGGATAAATCGCTTGCGAGGTAAACGGCAGTCTTACCCACCTCTTCGGCGTCGATGTTACGACGGAGTGGGGCCTTTTTTTCGACCCATTGGAAAATTTCGTCGATTCCACCCACGGCCATGGATGAAAGCGTCTTGATCGGCCCGGCGCTGATGGCGTTGACTCGTATACCGAATTCCCCGAGTTCCAGTGCCAAATACCGCGTGCACGCCTCGAGAGCGGCCTTGGCCACACCCATGACGTTGTAGCCGGGGATAGCCTTGTCGCTGCCATAATAGGTCATGGCCAGGATTGACCCACCCTTTGGCATAAGTGTCTTTGCCCGCCGGGCCATCGCCACCAACGAGTACGCCGAGATATCCAACGCTTGCGCGAACACCTCACGCGGGGTTTCCGCGAATTTGCCGGGTTTGAGGTACGTTCGATCGGCGAAAGCAAGAGAGTGGACGACGAAGTCGATCGTATCGAATCGCTCGCGGGTCGCGGCGAAGGTCGCGTCGAGGTCGGCGTCCTTGGACACGTCGCAGGGCAACAGCCAACCCTTCGTAACCCCTATCTCCTCCAACGCCTTCTGCACCCGCTTCTCGTTCTTCTCGCCCGGCAAATACGGAAACCCGCAGCTCGCCCCTTCGCCTACGCAACATTTGGCGATGCGACAAGCGATACTTCGATCGTTGGCTATTCCGAAGACCAGTCCCTTGCGTCCTTCCAACAACTTCATATCCAGCCCTCTTAAGACCAACTGCTCGGTTTCAAAAGGCTATTCTCGCCTATTGTGTGGATTACGCAAGGGCGAACGCAAGCGCTCTCAATCAGAGCCGGGAGCGCGAGCGACCGGTCGTTGCGGGAGTGCCTTGCACGTCCCCGAACCGCCGCTCCCGAGCCGCGAAATCTTTGATCGCAACGTCCAGGTCAGCAGGCGTGAACTCCGGCCAGAGCTTCTCGCAGACGTAGATTTCCGCGTAGCTGATTTGCCAGAGCAAAAAGTTGCTTACGCGACGCTCATTGGCTGTGCGGATCAGCAGGTCGGGATCGGGTAGTCCCGCCGTATACAGCGAACCCGAAATCAGCGGTTCATTGATGTCCTCCGGCTGGACTCGCCCGGCCTGGACATCGCCAACGATCATGCGGACGGCATCGATGATCTCGTCGCGCGACCCGTAGTTAAGGGCCAGGCAAAGCATCAACCCGGTGTTCTCGCGGCTCATGGCCACCGTTTGGTCCATCTCGTTCAGGACCGATGCGGGAAGCCCCTCGCGGCGACCGACGTGCAGGAACCGTACGTTGTTGCCCATGATGGTTTCGCGTTCGGCGATCAAATAGCGAACGTAGAGGTCCATCAGAAAATCGACCTCGTCTCGAGGCCGCTTCCAGTTCTCGGTACTGAAACTAAAGAGCGTCAGCGCCTCGATCCCCAACCGCGCGCAATGGGTGACGATCGCACGTACGCTTTTCGCCCCCTGTTCGTGGCCACGGATTCGCGTCAACCCCCGGCCCTTCGCCCACCGCCCGTTGCCATCCATGATAATGGCGATGTGCCGCGGAATCTTTTCGCGGGCCAAACCGAGATGCACTTGAGGATCAAGAAGCGGTTCAGTCATGGAACGGATCAGTACCGCGACAGATACAGTGCGGTCTTTGCCTCGGCCAACGCCCACCGCTCGTCGCCGCTCGCGGCGCTGAAGCACCATTCACTTCTCGCTCCCGACCGGCTCCGCCGACTTCACCAACGACTGGAGTGCCCCTCTGACAAGCGTTTGTGATCGGTCAGGACCCACTCCCACCATCGAAACGGGAACACCTATGAGCATTTCAATCCGATCAACATAGTCAAGCGCGTTCTTGGGCAAGTTCTCGAATCGCCGAACCGAGCGTAACGCCTCCTGCCAACCCGGCAAGAACTCGATGATCGGCTCGGCACGTTCGATGCGCGACACGCTCGCGGGGAGCGTTCGCAGCGTTTGCCCGTCGCAACGGTACGCGACGCAAACGCCGATTTCATCGAGACCCGACAGCGTGTCGAGGTGCAACAGGGCCAAGTCCGTCGCACCGCTTAGCTGCGCGGTGTAGCGACAGGTCACCGAGTCGAACCATCCGCAGCGTCGTGGGCGCCCCGTGGTGGTGCCGTACTCCCGGCCTTGCCGGCGGATGCGCTCGCCGAGCGCGTCTTTCAATTCCGTCACAAAGGGTCCCGCGCCGACGCGGGTTGCGTAGGCCTTGCTGACTCCGATCAACCGCGTCACACATTGCGGCGGCACGCCCGCGCCCGGGCCGATGCCGTGCGGCCCGGTGCTGCTCGAGGTAACGAACGGGTACGTACCGTGGTCCACGTCGAGCAGGACGCCATTTGCTCCCTCGAACAACAGCGACTTGCCGTTCTCGATTGCTTTATGCAGGAACTGGGTCGTATCGCAAACATTGGAGCGCAACCGCTGGGCGGCCTGAGCCAAATCGGCGAGCACCGTTTGCGCGTTCAACCCGCCGTCTTCTTCGTACATCGCGGCGAAGGAGGCCTTCTTTGCCTCCACAATGCGGCGGACGCGAGGTGTCAACTCCTTGTCATCGAACAGATCGGCGAAGCGCACCGCCGTGGTGCGACGCATCTTATCGGCGTAGCAAGGCCCGATCCCGCGCGAAGTGGTGCCGATTTTTCCCTCATCGCCGGCGGCACGCTCGCTCAGTTGATCTTCGATCTTGTGGTAGTCGAGCACGAGGTGCGCTCGGTCGCTGATCTTCAGGCGACCGGCCACGTCCACGCCGCGACCCGCCAATTCGTCGATCTCCGCGAGCAGGGCCATCGGATCGACGACCACGCCCGGCCCGATGACCCCGACTGCGGTGTCATGTAGAACGCCGGTCGGAAGGAGGTGTAGGGCAAAGGTCTCGCTGCCCACGCAGACCGTGTGCCCGGCGTTGGCCCCGCCGTTAAAACGGACAACAATGTCGAAGGCCGGACACAAAAGGTCTACAACCTTGCCCTTGCCCTCGTCGCCCCAACCGAGGCCGAATACACAGGTCTGTTCAGGTCGTTCGATTCCCATGTTGCTTTTCACGGCCAGCTCGTTTTTCCCGCAATCAAGACATAAAAATAGGGCCGCCCAATAGGGGCCCCGCTTGTTCGAATCGCCCTTTTTCGCACGGTATCCGGTGATTACTTAGCTGTCAATCACTCCCATTTTTCCGATTAGGCCTGTGAGTTTATGCTAAGCATGAAAATATTTAAGACTCCGCATGTATTTTTTATTTGACTACAAGCGCGGAGTAGATTAAAAATAGAAACGGTAACCAATAATCGCCATTAAGATGGCGTAGCAGTTACAGGACCTTCTTTGGGAGGAACGTGCGTGGATGCGACCGAGCTGCGGAAATTCCTGGTAATCCCCTACGACGAGTTGGAGGAAATGAACCTGGAGGTCAAGCGCCAACGGCTCGAACGAGTCGATCGCGACACGGTCGAGGAACAGCGCCGAAAATATCTGACCGAAGAAAAGCGGATCAAGGCCGTCACCGTTTGCTTCTGCGACCTCGAAGGCCGGTTCCACATGCTCGATTATGACAAGAAATTCTTGCTGAAGTCGGCGGACAATCTGACCTTCGACGGATCGTCGATCCGCGGCTTCTCGGAAATCGCGGAGTCGGACTTGAAGCTGATGCTTGATTGGCCGGCGTTCTACTGGCTGCCCGCGGACATCTTCGGGCCGGGCAAGGTCATCGTCTTCGGCGAAGTGCACGCCCAGGATGGTTCGCCTTACAAGTGCGATTTTCGATCGCGGCTTAGGCTGTTCACGGAACAGCTCGCTCGCGACGAACGGATGGTGCTGCACGTCGCGCCGGAGATTGAGGGCTTTTTGTTCAAAGATATGGACGCGGAGCGGCGCTACAGCGAGGCGGGGAAGTTTGAGTTCATTTCCACGGGCGGATATTACCATTCATTGCCGCAAGACCCTTTGCGGCAGTTCATCGACCGCTGCGCCGAGGCCCATCGCTCCATGGGATTGGGTAATGAAAAAGACCACCCGGAGGTCGCTCCGTCGCAATTCGAAATGAACTTCGGCTATTCCGAGTCGGTGATCACCGCCGATCAAATTCACCTCTACAAGCTGGTGTGCCGCCAGGTGGCACGCAGCATGGGGCTGACGGCGTGCTTCCTGCCCAAGCCCGTCGCGGGCGTCAACGGCAGCGGCATGCATTGCAACATGTCGCTCAACCGCAACGGCAAGAACCTGTTCTACGACAAGAGCGGGCAGGACGGGATCTCCGAGTTCGCGTGGAATTTCATCGACCGGATTCTCAACAACGCGACGGACATTTGCCTGGTGCTGAATCCGAGCGTGAATGCCTATCGCCGGCTTGACCCGCACTTTGAGGCTCCCAATCAGATCAAGGCCTCCGCCACCAACCGCGCCGCCATGATCCGCATCCCGCTGGGCAACGAGGGCAGCGCCCGAATCGAGTTCCGTTCGGTTTCCCCGGATACGAACCCCTATCTGCTGTTCTACACCCTGCTGCGGACGGGGCTGGAGGGCGATTTACCTGATTCGGCCGACGCCGAGGGCAAGCGCTATCGCACGCGGTTCCTACCGGACAACATCTACGACGCCATCCGCCTGTTCAAAGCCAGCCGGTTGGCCGTGGATATTCTCGGCGAGGAGTCGCACGGCAAATACGTCGAGCAAAAGCAGAAGGCCGCCGACCGCTGCCCCAAGGAAATCGGCACCCGCGTCAAACCCGGCGAGGTGATGTTCCACCACGAGGTGACGAACCAATTGCTATGGAGCCAGTTCTAACGGCAGTTACGAGTTACGAGCTACGAGCTACGAACAGAACCACGAACCGCGGCATTAACGCCCCGGTTTTTTCCACCGGCGAGGATTAGCTCTCTTTGTTTTGGTACGGAACATTGCGTTCGATATACAACAGAACGGCGTCCGGCACGAGGTAGCGGATCGACCGGCCCTCGCGGACGCGGCGGCGAATGTCCGTGGAAGAGATGTCGATTCGCGGAGTCTGTAGGACGCCGGACTGGAGGGCGGCGACCTGCGTATCGCTTAACACCGCGCGAAGCGAGGTCCAGTCGATGGCGTCCCAGCCGGGCCGCGCCGCCGTAACGATTCGACAGGCGTCGACTAAATCCGAGACGCGATACCAGGTGGTCAGTTCGGCCAGGGAGTCTGCCCCGATGATCCAGTGCAGCTCCACCTGCGGTCCCAATAATTTGCCAAAGTGCGCTACCGTGTCGATCGTGTAGCTGGGCCCGGCGCGGGTCAGGTCGAAGTCACTAAACTCGAAAAGCGTTTCGTCCTCGATCGCCATTTCGACCATCGCCGCCCGGTGGCCCGCGTCGAGCAGCTTGCGATCACCTTTGTGCGGCGGGCGAGCGGATGGAAGCAAGATCACACGATCGAGCTCCAACCGCTCGGCCACGGCCCGAGCGACGATCAAGTGCCCGTTGTGAATGGGGTTGAAGCTGCCGCCATAGAGGCCGACTCGCTGAGCCATAACCATAGTGTACGAACACTGGGCGATTGCGCGTAGCGCTCCCAATTACGAAGGTGTCACCCTGAGCGCAGCGAAGGGTCTCTAAGCAGGCTGGATTCTTCGCTTCGCTCAGAATGACAAGTTACGAATTACCAAACAACGCCTGACGGACGGTCCGCCCTTTCGTAATGTGTAATCTGTAATTCGTGATTCCCCCGGTCGGGGCGACCGATAATACTCCGTACAGAAAGCCGCTGTGATTATGAAAAACGACCGTGGGCCGCTTGTCAGTATCGTGCTTGCGACGCACAACCGCCGCGAGGTGGTGGCCCACACGCTGTCGCAAATCAGGCGCTGCGACCTGCCCCGCGAAGAGTACGAAATCATCGTCGTCGATAACGCCTCGACGGATGGAACGCGAGGGGCCGTTGCGGGCATGGTCGATCTTTTGATCGCTCTACGGCGAAACGCCGGAAGCTGCGCGAAAGCATACGGCGTCGATCGGGCACGCGGAGGATTCATCGTCTTTCTCGACGATGACTCCTTTCCCAGGCCACATACGCTATCCCGCATGGTCGAACGCTTTGAGGCCGATCCCCAACTCGGCGCGGCCGGGTTCACGGTTCACTTACCCAATGGCGAACGGGAGGGCAGCGCACTGCCCGGAGTGTTCGTGGGATGCGGAGTGGGCTTTCGGGCCGCCGCCCTACGCGGGGTCGGCGGGCTGGATCGAACTTTCTTCATGCAGGCCGAAGAGTATGACCTGAGTTTTCGTCTGGCAAACGCGGGGTGGAAGGTCGAGCTGTTCGACGACCTCCACGTCGATCACCTGAAAACCGAACACGCCCGCCGCAACGAACGCACGACCTATTACGATGTGCGTAACAACCTGCGCGTCATCGCCCGGCATCTACCTACTCCTCAGGCACGAGTGTATTGCGAGGATTGCTTACAACGATACGAATGGCTCGCGCAGCGTGACGGCCATGAGAAAGCCAATGCAAGCGGATCAAGAACCGGGCGCCGCCGCTCAATCTTCGAACGCTGGACGTACCATCGCCGCCGACTCTCACCCGAAGTGTTTGAACATTTTTACCGGTGGGATTTCATCCGTCGGCAAATGGATGAACTTTCACGATCAGGCGGTCGCCAAGTGGTTTTTGCGGACTTGGGCAAGAACATCTTCCCGTTTCACCGCGCCGCCAACTTCGTTGGGATTACCATCGCGGTCATCGGCGACGACCGCTTCGCCGCGCCGGGGCGGTGCTATCGCGGCGTGCCAATCGTGTCGATGGAGGAGGCATTGGCGCGGCCGCACGACGCTGTCGTGGTCAGCAACACGGGTCCCGTGCATGCCGCCCGCACAAAGCGGCGTCTTGCGTCGCGCACCGCCTCTCCGGTCCTAAGCTGGTTCAGCGCAGAAGAACCATCCGTTGATGATGAAATTCGCTCGTCACCCCCCTCCTCGGATTCCGATGATATCCCGGCAGAGCGGAGCGCTGCGTGCGCTCTATGGGGTGGTCGCGCGGGCTGAAGCCCGCGGCTCAGGGCAAGGAAAAGATGGTGGACAAGATCGCGTTGATTACGGGCATCACCGGCCAGGACGGCTCATATCTATCCGAGCTGCTGCTGGAGAAGGGCTACCACGTCCACGGCGTCATCCGCCGTGCGAGCGTCTTCACCACGGAGCGCATCGACCACCTCTACCAGGACCGCCACGAACACGACGTGCGATTCCACCTGCACTACGGCGACCTGCTCGACGCCATCAGCCTGCGTCGGATCATCAGCGAAGTCGAGCCGGACGAAGTCTACAACCTCGCGGCCCAATCGCACGTGCGCACCAGCTTCGACCAACCCGTCTACACAGCCCAGGTCGTGGGGATCGGGACTTTGCATTTGCTGGAGGCGATCCGCGACTTCCGCGACTCGACCGGAAAGCAAGTTCGTTTTTATCAGGCCTCCAGCAGCGAGATGTACGGGAAAGTGCGGGAGATACCTCAAACCGAGCTCACCCCGTTTTATCCGCGTAGCCCTTATGCGTGCGCGAAGGTCCATGCCTACTGGCAGACGGTGAACTACCGTGAGGCCTACGGCGTGTTCGCCTGCAACGGCATTCTGTTCAACCATGAATCGCCCCGGCGAGGTGAGACGTTTGTGACTCGAAAGATCACCAGGGCCGCCGCGCGCATCAAACTCGGTTTACAGAACGCGCTGTATCTGGGCAACATCGACGCCAAGCGCGACTGGGGATTCGCCGGCGACTATGTGCAGGCCATGTGGCTGATGCTGCAACAGCAGGATCCGGACGACTACGTCATCGCTACCCGACAATGCCACAGCGTCCGCGAGTTCCTTGACGAAGCGTTCGGATACCTGGAGCTCGACTGGAACGACTACGTCAAGTTCGATCCCCGCTATCTGCGCCCGACGGAGGTCAACACACTCCAAGGCGACGCGACCAAGGCCCGCAACCTACTCGGCTGGAGAGCCAAAGTCCTCATGCCGGAACTCTGCCGGATGATGGTCGATGCCGATCTGCAGCTTGCGGAACGCGAACGCACACTCGTTGACGCCGGCCATCTCGTGCTCGCCAGGTCGTAACGCGGTGAAATCGGGGCATCGAAAAGATCGTGTCAGGGAGAATTGGTCGGCGTCGAAGCTCGATCTTTCGGCTCGAGTTGGGCTGCGAACTTCTGAACGACGGTCGTCCAGGGATCGCCGAGCAAGTCGGACGGAACCGTCCGCAACTCCGCGAGAAGCTTCCGACTTCGTTCCGAATCCGCCGCCGCTGAGGAGTTTTCCAGATACTGCCCGACCGTCTGGATGATCTCGGCCTTGACCGGCCCCGCGCCACTGGCCTCGCCGAGTCGAACGACCACGTCAGCCACCCCCTGTGGGTTCGAACCGCGCATGGCCGATTCCAGCCAGCGCAGTCCCGTCGCTTGCGCGGAGCCGTCGGCGCGGGCAAGACGCGCTTCATAGAGCGCTCGCAAGTGAGGAACGGCCTCGGCGTCTTTGCTCAACGCGACCAGTACGGCCACAAGGAGCTCACGGACTGCGTCTAGCTCAGCCACGCGGTCGCCCGAGGTTGCCAAAGCGCTGGCGAGGTCCTCCAGGTACTTAACCGAAAGGTCAGGCATTTCCCGTAGCCGCTCCGCGGCCCGAATTCGGTCGGGAATCGACCGTCTCCCGACCAATTGTCGGAAACCGCGCCACGCCGCCTCGCGCACCGAGTCATTGGGCTCCACCGCCGGATTGAGTCGAGGCAATAATACTTCGATATCCGCGTCTTCGCGGCCTAATTGGCCCACCGCTTCAATGGCGGCCAATCGAACGCGCGGGCCGGAGTGCGCCGTAAGAGTGCGGAACCGTGGTAGTTTCGCGGAATCACCAACGACCCGCAGGCCGCGTAGCGCCGGGGGGAGGATCGTCGCATCCTCGGACTCGACGGCGACCGCAAATGCAGACGTAAAAGACGGATCGCCTATTCCCGCCATCGCCGTGAGCAGTGCCGCGCGTAACGCTCCTTGATCTGCGGGGACCAAGCGATACCGGTCCGGCAGAATCAGAATGACCTCGTGCAACGCCTCTTTGTCTTCCGTCTTGGCGGCAATCTGTCCCAACGCCAATGCGGCCTCGCGCACGCAATCAAACGAACTCGCAGTCGAGCCGATCTCGCGGGTCAATGCAGGAACGGCCGCTACACTACCGAGCTTGCCCAGCGTTTGAAAAAGCAACTGTCGGGTGTTCGAATCCTTTTCTTCGGCAAGCCGAGCGAGGACGCATTCCACGACGGCCGGATCGTTGAGGTTTTGAAGAATTTGCAGCGCTTCGCGGCATACGGCGGGGGCGTCGTGTCTGAGGAGTCGCAGCAACGCCGCCAGTACATCCCCCTCCGGCCGCTTCCCCTCGTCGGCGATGCGGGACTTGATGATTCCCAGGGCGGCCTGCCTTACCGTCGGAAGGGCATCGTCGATCCACTCCACCAGCTTGGCGTCACGCTGCTCGGAATTGAGCGGGCGGATAAGTTCGCGCTGGAACTCTCGAATTCGCCCCGTGACGGCTGTTTCATCGCGTTCGTGCTCGGCACGAAACGCCTGCCATTCGCTTCCAAGGCTACGGGCCCGGTCGCGGTAAACCCGCAACTGCTCCGCCAGCCACGCTTCTTCGTTAAGTTCCGATTTTTCACTCCACCAAAGACGCCAATCTTGATCACCACCCGCCGACAACTGCGGCGCGATCGGTTCGAGTGCGGCGGCCACTCGGTCGGTTATTTCCGGAACGCCAAGGCTCAGTAGTTCGATGAGCTGCCCCACTACTTCTCGCCGATGGGTGTTGGAGCCGAGTGCGTCGATTGCGGCGAGACGCTTGTGCATCGGCGATTCCCCCCCGGCGGCAAGCGCCTTAAGCCGCGCCGGGACCTCCGTTCCCGAAAACTCCGCCAGGCTGCGTGCCGAGGCTGCCCGCAACTCTTCCAACTCCGAACCGAGCAGGCCAAGGAGCGGTTCCACAAAGCTTACGTCGAGTCGCTGTGGCGTGTTGCGCGATCGCTCGGCCAGGGCGGCACACACCCCGATTTGTACATCGGGACGCGCGGACAGGGTCAGTAATTCAACAACGAGGGCGTTTGCTTCGGGCGAAGAGTAGGACAGCAATAGTTCCGCCCATCGCCGCCGGTCGTCCGCCCGAACCTGCGGATCCAGTAGCCCCTCACGGCAGGTTTGAAGTTGCCGAACGTGATCTGCAACGGGCTCGGCGGCTTTGTTCGGTGTTGGCACAGCCTGACTGACGAGCGGCAAGACCCCTAGCAAACACGCCGACACCGGGAGGACGGTAATACATCGCACGGGCGCGCTCCGGCAGCCCCAACGCCCGTGAGCGTTAGGGCGAATGTACCTCGTACGGCTCCACAACGTCCGATCGAGGAATTACAGCATCCGACAAGAGGCTGTTGTACCGCAACCCTACGCCGTTGACAACGCCGCGTCCGGTTTCAGGAGCGCAACTTGCCCACATGGAGCGACGCCAGCAATGCCCCGTCAAGCGGGGTTAATGAGAACGCTGCGTGGCACTGCTCAAGAGCAGTGGGTTTAAAACGAACGGTTCATCCATCCGGATAGGAGTGTGCCGCTGTTCTTGAACAGTGGGTGCCCCAAGTCCTTTGCGCCTGGGGGAATCGGTGATTTGCGCTCAGCGCCATGTCCACGAATATCGCCTTCACCACCACCAAAGGCAGTGAGCCACCCGGCAGCGAATAAACGACGGCGCTTCGGTGCTACAATGGTCTGGGGGGTTATGCGTCTCAAGATATCCTACATCTGTGTCTGCGCTTGGGCGCTGGTTACGCCCTCACCTCTTTGTCTCGGGGATGGCGAGGAGCTACCCATCGCGCACGAACAACCACCGGTCAGTCCCTGGATTCCCGCGCCACGACCAACGTCAAGCACAAACGGAGATTGCCGGAGCCACGTCATCCGCGACGGATTCGTTAGCACTCAGGTGAACGTCGATCGCTTCGGTTGCAACATCCCTGGCGACGCCGCCAACGAGTCTTCCATCGCAGTGTCAGCCACCGACCCGCGCAAGATGGTCATCGGCTGGCGGCAATTCGACACTGTGGGATCGAGCTTCCGGCAGGCGGGGTACGGGTACAGCCATGACGCCGGCCATACCTGGGTCTTCCCCGGCATACTAAACCCGGGTGAATTCAGGAGTGATCCGGTGCTCGACTCTGGACCAGATGGAACGGTTTATTTCTTCAGTCCTAGGCTCGACGGTCCAACAGTACTCTTCCGTACCTATGATGGCGGATCGACATGGGCCGCCCCGAGTCAGGCTAACCCCGGTCTTGTCGACAAGCCTTGGATGGCGGTCGACCGAACCAACGGTATAGGAAGAGGAAACATCTACATTGCCGATGAAGGACGATTCTTCCAATCCAGTGACGGAGGGGATTCCTTCGATCAGTATCACCAATCCTTCAACGGTTATCCGACATTGGCAGTCGCGCCCGATGGCGTAGTTTATGTTGCAAGTCCTTATTCGGACGTCTCAAAATCAATTAACGCCCAGAATCCGGATGACGAGCCCACGTTTGAGTATCTCGGTTTTGTCAGCCGTGATTGGGGCTCCGGGCAGTTCGGAGCGGAACCGAACCCCGGCGGTCTTTTCGGCCAAACTTGGGTGGCCACGGACCACTCCAACGGTCCCACGCGCGGCAATGTCTATTTGTTCGCCAGCGTTCTGGTCTTTGGGGATGATCCCCTTGACGTTCGCTTTACGCGCAGCACCAATGGCGGAATGACCTGGAGCGAGCCGATTCGAGTCAACGATGATCCGTTGGATAACGGTGCCCACCAATGGTTCGGGATGATGTCCGTCGCCCCCAACGGAAGGATTGATGTCGCTTGGAACGACACACGCAATTCGGGACAAGCCACTCTTAGCGAGCTCTTCTACAGCTATTCGACCGACGCCGGAGACAGTTGGTCGAAAAACATCCCGGTCAGCCCGATGTTCGACAGTCATGTGGGCTGGCCCGCCGGACAAACCAAGATCGGTGACTATTACCACATGGTCTCGGACAACCTGGGAGTGAACGTGGCCTACGCGGCCACCTTCAACGGCGAACAGGACATCTATTTCCTACGCATCGGCCCCTGGGACTGCAACGGCAATGAGACCGACGACGCCCTGGACATCAGCGAACTGCGCAGCCGCGACTGCAACGTCAACGAAGTGCCCGACGAATGCGAATACCGCGTGGACATCAACGGCGACGGTCTAACCACGCTCGCCGACTTCGCCACCTTTCAGTTGAACCTCACCGGCCCCGGCATCCCCATCGCCGCCGATTGCACCGGACTTCTCGACCCGGACCACGACGGGGACATCGACCTACACGACTTCTATCTCTTCCAACACGTCTACTTAAAGCCGTAGCTCCGGTTTAGTAGCAATCGTAGTAGTAGCAGTCGTCATAGTAGTAATCGCCGTAGTAAAAATCGTCGTAGTAGTATGGGTCGTCGTAATAGTAGCCGTCGTCGTCATTGCGGAAGAAGCTCGCGGCGCCCGTCACCGGGTCGCACGAAGCCGCGGTAGTCAAAGGGATGCCGGCGCAGGCCAGCCCCACCAGCCACTTCTTGATGGTTCTTCGAGTCATGGTCTCACCTCTTTACCGCCGCCCGGCGGACACCCGGCTTTGCCGGCCGGCGAAGTCTCTAACCTCATCGACACGCCCGCGAACGATCGGTTAGCATCCTCTGCAACATCCATTAAAATCGCACTTCCTGGCGGCTTGGGGCAGTTTAGGCAGTCGCGACGCGGATGTCACGGTCTTGCCCCCGCCTTCGGTAGGGGTATGGTGTGCTTGTTATGGCTCCCATGGACTCGCCGTATTCAACCCCCTCCGACGCGGGCCAGACGGTCGCCCCGTCCGCGACGATCGACCCCCGTAAACCGCCGCCCAGCCGCTTATGGGCGACAGTGCGGGCGGTGCTTCGGGCCCGCGTAACCGCCGGTCTGCTCCTTGTCCTGCCCGTCTGGGTCACTTACCTGCTGGTAAGGTTCGTCTTTGAGTTGATGCGCGACACCTCCTTGTGGGTGGTGGACTGGTACTTACGGCATTGGGGGGACGCCTTCGTCAAGACTTGGGGAGTCAGCGCGGAAGAGTTCGCGGCCAAGGGCGTGACCGTGCTGCCCAAGGACATTCAGTGGGCGGTGGCGATATTCTCTGTATTCTTGACTGTCTTTTTCTTGTACTTGCTCGGCGTGCTTACGGCCAACTTTCTGGGTCGCCGGCTCGTTCATGTTGCTGAGGGTCTCTTGGACAGGGTCCCGTTCGTGAAAACGGTGTATCGCGCCACGAAACAGATCCTCGGGACTTTCGCCGGTGAGACGAGCCAAAATTTCCAACGGGTGGCACTCGTCCCTTACCCGACCAAGGAGACTCGCTCGATAGGGTTCATTACGGGAATGTCGAAAGATGCGCAGACGGGCGACGAACTCTGCGTGGTCTTTGTGCCGGCGACCCCCAATCCAACGAGCGGGTTTGTGTTTGTCCTGAAACGCGCGGAGGTGATCGAGCTGGATTGGACCGTCGAGGAAGCGATCAGGGTGATTATCTCTTGCGGGGTGCTGGTTCCCGCGACCATCCCCTTGGCGTCGCCGCCCCGCCCGGTTGGGCCCCTTCTTCAATAAACCCCCAAGGTACCAGAAAGGCCATCCGAAATCAAGGAAAGAATGAAAAGAGCGCCGTCGTAGGGCGTGCACAGTCCGCCCTAACGCCCTACCGGAGTCGGCTTGCCAAGGCGGGCGGGTTCACGCTAGTCTAGGCTCCGGCGCGGGTTGGGACGGTGTGTCGTCCCACGAGTCTGAAGCACTCCGCGAGGGTTGGTTGAGTGGCATGGTCCACGCGAAGCGTGGCCATATGTGCGCAAGCGTCCTCCATGCTCACAAAAGCGTGAGCATGCCACTCCGAAGCGTTCACAACCTGGGTGCGTAGTGTTGCAGACGATCTGGACAAGAGTTCTTTTTCAAAGGTGATTCAAGCGTGAAGCGATTCCCACTAGCGGTCCTTACCTTGTTGACGTTCGGGTTCCTGGCCGGAGCGGCTCGAGCCGGCGAAGCCGACTTGGCCATTCCCGATTTGCACGAAGGCACGTTCCATATCTTCGGATACACGATCACGGCCTGGAATCTCCTGTTTTACGGCGCTTTGGTCATCACCGGTACGCTGGGCATCAGCCTTTATCTGCGCGGGCAGATCAAGAAGCTGCCTGCCCATAAATCGATGTTGGACGTCGCGGAAATCATCTTCCAGACCTGCAAGACCTACCTCATTCAGCAGGGCAAGTTCCTGGTCATGCTCTGGATCATTATCGCCGCGGCCATGACCTACTACTTCATGGGACTCGCCCTTCACGACGAGCCTCTTCAACAGCAGATCAAAACCGTGGTACTGGTGCTCATGTTTTCGGTTGTGGGCATGGGCGGTTCCTATGCGGTGGCCTGGTACGGCATTCGCGTTAACACGTTCGCCAACGCCAGAACGGCCTTTGCGTCCCTCCGCGGCGAGCCTTGGGACGTCGTCAAAATTCCGTTGCGGGCGGGCATGTCGGTCGGGTTGTTTCTGATCTCCCTCGAACTCGTGATGATGGTCATCATCCTGCTGTTCGTACCCCGCGAGATTGTCGGCTACTGCTTCCTCGGCTTCGCCATCGGGGAATCGCTGGGAGCCTCGGCGCTGCGCATCGCGGGCGGCATTTTCACCAAGATCGCCGACATCGGCTCCGACCTCATGAAGATCGTCTTCAACGTCAAGGAAGACGATCCGCGTAACCCCGGCGTCATCGCCGACTGCACCGGGGACAACGCGGGCGACTCGGTCGGTCCCACCGCCGACGGGTTCGAGACCTACGGAGTGACCGGCGTCGCGCTGATTTCGTTCATCACGTTGGCTCTCACCGAGAACGTCATTCGTAAGATTTTCGGCCTGCCCGAGAACACGTCCTTTATTGCATCAGATCCGGCCACGCACACAACCAACTACCTCGATCTTCAGGCCAAGTTCATCGTGTGGATTTTCGCCATGCGCTTCCTGATGGACTTCATGTCCGGGGTCTCGTATTTCGTCAACCAGGCGATCTCGGAGAGGCAGTACCAAGGGAAGAAAGAAATCAATTTCGAGGCGCCGCTCACGCGTCTCATTTGGATCGCGGCAATCCTTTGCATCTCAACGTCTTTTTTCATGAGCAAGCTGCTCATCGGCGACATTTCGGTCGTGGTGGGGGCGACCGGACAGGAAGTGACGAAGCTGCTGCCGGAACTCTGGTGGCAGTTGGCACTGATCATCAGTTGCGGCACGCTCGCGGCGGTGCTCATCCCCGAATTCACCAAGATTTTCACGAGCTCCCACTCCAAGCACGTGCACGAGATCGTCACCGCGTCTCGCGAGGGCGGTCCGTCGCTGACGATTCTTTCCGGCATCGTAGCCGGTAATTTCAGCGCATTTTGGAAAGGCATCCTCATAGCGACGCTTATGGGCGGTGCCTTCTTCGTAAGTCAACATGAGCTTGGAAACGTCATGGGCGCGCACGGCTCGATCTTTGCGTTCGGTCTGGTCGCGTTCGGCTTCCTCTGCATGGGGCCGGTCACCATCGCCGTGGATAGCTACGGCCCGGTGACCGACAACGCCCAATCCATCTTCGAGTTGGCCCAAACCGAACACATCCCCGGCATCCATGAGGAAATCAAGAGGGATTTCGGCTTCGATCCGGACTTCAAGCAGGGTAAGCACTACCTCGAAGCCAACGACTCGGCCGGCAACACCTTTAAGGCGACGGCAAAGCCCGTGCTCATCGGGACGGCGGTTGTAGGCGCTACCACGATGATCTTCTCCATCATTCTGCTCCTGGAGAAGGAGGGGCTGCTCGCCCTTAGCTTGACTGACGCCCCCGTGCTCCTCGGCTTCATCTGCGGGGGGGCGGTGATTTTCTGGTTTGCGGGCGCGTCCATGCAGGCCGTCACGACCGGCGCGTATCGGGCCGTCGAGTTCATCAAGAAAAATCTGGACCTTTCCAAGAAGGAAGCGGACATGGGAGATTCCATCACCGTCGTCCGTATTTGCACCCAGTACGCCCAGAAGGGCATGTGGAACATCTTCATCGCCCTTTTGTCGTTCACCCTCGCCTTCGCGTTTTTCGACCCGAACTTCTTCGTCGCCTATCTCATTTCCATCGCAGTCTTCGGCTTGTTCCAGGCGATCTATATGGCCAACGCGGGAGGCGCCTGGGACAACGCGAAGAAACTGGTCGAGGTCGATTTGCGTGAAAAGGGAACGCCGCTCCACGCGGCATCGGTCATCGGTGATACCGTCGGCGATCCCTTCAAGGACACGACCTCGGTGGCCATGAATCCGATCATCAAGTTTTCGACGTTGTTCGGGTTGTTGGCCGTGGAAATCGCGGTCAAAATGAAAGAAGCGGCCCACACCGGCGAAAAGACCGACTACACTGCGATCTTCGGAGTCATTATGCTAGCCGTGGCGCTCGTCTTCGTGTGGCGCTCGTTCTACGCGATGCGCATCCCCAAGGTGCCCGATCTAGGGGAACATTGATTTAACACTACAACGCTAAGTTCTTCCCGAGGGGTTGGAAAGGGCGATTGCGATCCAAGCCGCTTAACGGTGAAGCGATGCCCAACGACGATCAACATCCGCCGGTGAAACGGAAGCGGGCCACGCTGGAGTGCGACCCGCCAGGGATAACCCGCCGGGTTTGCGACGGACTGTCGGGGAGGCGGAGCGACCCCTCCGCCTCCAACCCTTTTCATTAGTGCGGAGCATTTCCCCATGCCTCCAAAAACTCTAAGCTTGGAGCACGGCGAACAAGCGCTTGTGCGAGCGACCCCAGCCTCCGTTTCACGCTGAACTACTACCGCTTGGCGCGATCAGAACTGTTCACACCAGGCTCCGGCCGCCGTCGATGGGGATGATCTGGCCGGTGATGTAATCCGCGGATTCCGCCAGAAAACGAACGAGGACGGCGACCTCTTCCGGCGTTCCCGGTCGGGCGAGCGGGACGCGGCCGACCAGTTGGCGACGCAGGTCGTCCGAGTAGGAGTCGGGGAAGACGGCGATTCCCGGGGCTACGCCGTTGACCTGTATCTCCGGGGCGAGGGCACGGGCAAGGGCCTTGGTGGCGGCGACCAGTCCTGCCTTTGAAACGCAGTAGGCCAGGTGATCCGACCACGGGTGTTCGGCGGCGATATCGCAGAGGTTCACCATTTTTCCTTTTCCGCTTGCGGCTAGATACGGTCGGGCGTGGTGACAAAGAGCGACCGCCGCAGTGAGGTTGGTCCGCAGCATCTCGTCCCACAGCTTAGGGTCAAATCCTTTTAACGAGTCTTTTGACTCACCGGAATCAGGAAGGAACATGGAAGCATTATTGATCAAAATGTCCAAGCGGCCGAGGCCGCCGACGGTGCCCTGGACAATCCGCGGCCAAGAGGTCGGATCGGACAGGTCACCCTCGACCGCCACGGCGCGACGGCCCATCTGCGTGATCTGCACGACGACCTCCTCGGCCTCGGCACGTGAACGGCGATAATGGATGCCCACGTCACAACCGCCGCGGGCAAGCTCCAGCGCGATCGCGCGTCCCACGCGCTTCGCGCCGCCGGTCACGAGAGCGACGGTACCCTTCAAAACCATGGGTTGAATTTCCGAGGGCGAATGGCGGATGTCGAACGGCGAACGGCGAATGCTGAGAATGGCGAAGAACGGATTCCGCCCGGCGCCGGCCGGGGCAATCGCAAATCGACTATCGCAGATCGACAATTGGATGGCGGTGACATCACAATTCTTCGTCCTCACGGTTGCGCAGTTTGTTCATCGCCCACACGTCATCCGCGGGCGTGGGCGGGGGGCGCTTTCGAAGAGCGAGAGCGCGATATCGCCTTGCGGCCCGAATAAGGGCGTGGCTGCCGAATAGGGCTAGCAACACGAGAAGCAACCCGACCAAAAGTACCAGGGGCGATGCTCGGACCGCGCGAATGGTATCGGCGCTGGCGGTGGAAACGTTCTGGGTGGTTGTTTCCTCCTTCTCTGGCGGATACGAGGCGCGATAAACCCAACTACCCCAGGCCCAAAGCACCAAAGCAAGGCCGAGAACGAGAAATACAAGCCCAAAACGCGTCCGACGTTGATCTGAACGGCGTGTGCCGAAGGTCATTGGGCGGGATCCTTCTCCCAGGGGCATTGCCCCCGCGGGTCTAAAGTGTCGATGGAGCGCAGGTGCTCAAACCATTGTTTCTGCTGGTCAGTCAATAATCTGGGGGGAACGATCTGGATCACGATGTACTGATCGCCGCGCACTGAGCCGCCGGCCTTGGTTACACCGCTGCCCTTCAGCCGGAGTTTCGCGCCGCTGGCGGTGCCGGGGGGCAGAGTGACCGTGGACCGTCCGTCGATGGCGGGCACCTCGATCTTGCCGCCCAGTGCGGCTTCGGAAAAGCTGACCGGCACTTCGACATAGATGTCCGAGCCCTTTCGCCGGAAGTAAGGATGAGGGGTGATCGAACATCGAAGGAGTAGGTCGCCCGGCGGTCCTCCGTCGAGCCCGGGCACCCGTCCTTTGAGGCGGATCTTCTGGCCCTCTTCGACTCCGGGAGGAATCTTGACCTCCAGCGATTGCGGGCGGGCTTCACGGCCCGTAGTGATTTGCAAGGAGATCATGGTTCCGTGGACGGCCTGATCGAAGGAGAGAGTAATGTCACGTACCTCATCCTGCGCGCGGCGGGCCGGTGCCCTTCTCCCCGAACGGCGTCCGCTGCCGCCGAAGAACTGCTCGAAGACGCTTGGGGCTTCGCCGCCGCCGAAGGCCGAGAACAGGTCCTCCAAATCTTCGGCCCCGACCGTCGATCCGCCGCCCCATTGATACACTTTTTGCCCCTGTGGCGTGGTCTTCCACTGGCCGACGCCCGCTTCGCCGAATTGGTCATACTCGGCGCGCTTCTTGGGGTCGCTTAACGTGCTGTAAGCGCGTTGAACTTCCTTGAATTTCGCCTCCGCGGAGGCGTCACCGGGGTTGCGGTCGGGATGGTATCTCTTGGCTAGAGAGCGGTAAGCACGTTTGATCTCCGCTTCAGTTGCCGATTGGGACACTCCCAAGACCTCATAATAGTCGCGTCGATCCGGCATTGCCGGGGTATTCTATGATCTGGAAGGGTTCGAGAATAGAATGACCCATTTCGGCCCGACCACTTCTATCGAGCAAAGATAGGTAACTCTTCGAAGACTATCAGGCTTTGTCGCGGAGTTTTCGCATGGGCTGCCTGTGCCCGTAGGCCAAGCTTCGCCACAACCATTCGGCGGGCCCGAATTGAAACCGCGCCAGCCAAATTGGCGAGAGCACCAGTTGTGCGATCCAAATAAGCCCTGTCATTAGGATTTGTCCGAGATGATCGACCTTGCCAACCAGCCCCAGACCGTGGCCATAAAAAATCAACGAGCAGATGATCGACTGCATGAGGTAGTTTGTGAGGGTCATTCGTCCGACCGCGCCGAGGACCATAGTGACCCGGGGAAGTTTCCCGTACCGGCAGACCAGCATGACCGCTCCAATCCATCCGACGGCAATGGCCAGGTAAGAGGATTCTCGGAAACACCAACCCAACAGGAATCCGTCCGGCAGCCGCCACTGCCTCGCGAAATTCCATACAAAGCTGTAGATTAACAACGGGTACCCGACGATCAGCGCCGCGCTGCTCATCATCACGTAGCTTCGATTCGAACTCTTGGCGGTGAGGACCCCGTGTTTCTGCATGGCCATCCCCAGCAGCATCATTCCCGCCGCGATCCACCCCATGAACAAGAGAGCACCGGTCGTTTCATTGGCGATAGCATCAGGAATCCGATTCTCCATCTGCGCCATCCAGCTTCCGCCGTAGATTTGATTGAACTGAGTGATGGTTTCCGCATCCGGCTGAAATCCGGCTATAAGCGTATTCTGAACATGTAGCGAGAGTTTCGGCAAGACGAAGTGCCCTAGGAGCAACAGACCCATCGGAACAGCGAACGCGAGGACGCCGAAAAGGGCAAGGATGATCGGGCGGAGCTTCCTGAACAGATAAACGAGCGAGCCGCAAAGCGCATACGTTACAAGGATATCACCGGACCAGATCAAGTACGCGTGGAACAGCCCGAACGCAAGCAGCACCGCCATGCGTCGATAATGCAGCGCCGAACCGGTATTACCCGGCGCGCGGCGCGATCCCTCGGCCAGAATAATGCCGGCCCCAAAGAGCATGCTGAAGATGATCAGGTCTTTCGAGCCAATAAACACGCGGAGCAACGTCCATGCCGCGATGTTGATCGGATTGGTGAAATCACCGGCATAGGGATAGATCATCGTCACGGGGTACAGGGCGAAGATCTGCATGTTCATGGGCAGGATGCCGAGGATCGCGATTCCACGAAGCGCGTCCGGGGCGAGGATGCGACGGGTTGCCGGCCCGACGTCGATCGTCTCGGTAGGCAGTTTGGTTGGTTTCGCGGAGGACACCGGCTCCGCGTTTGCTCGTACGTCGTCCAATGCTTCGTATCCAAATAAGCCGCGTTCGGCGGCATATCTTATCACACCCCCATTCTTCCGTGGAGTACTCCAGGGCGGCTTGTCCGAATCGTCGATCCGTGCGATACTGCACGGCTTGTCGCCGGTGAGGACGATGGAGCCGACGGAAGTCAAATTGCTGATTCTGGACGTTGACGGCGTGCTCACCGACGGGCGGATATCGTCCGCTGGGGACGCGGAGTCGGAGAGAAGGTTCCACGTCCGCGATGGGTGCGCGATCAAGCTCTGGAAACGAAGCGGCGGCAGGGTTGCCATCTTGTCCGCTCGAGAAGGGCGGGACGTGGCAAGGCGCGCCGCGGAGTTGGGGATTGACTGGGTCAAGTTGGGCGTGGCCTACAAACTTGCGGGTTATGATGCGATCCTTGCGTCGGCCGGTTGCGCTGACGCGGCCGTTGCCTATGTGGGCGATGATCTTCCCGATCTCGGTCCGATGTCGCGTTGCGGCTGGGCGGTTGCGGTCGCGGATGCGGCTCCTGAGGTAAAGAGATCGGCTCATTACGTCACCCGTCGCGAGGGAGGATGCGGGGCCGTCGCGGAAGTGATCGAGTTCATCCTCCGTAAACAGAAGCGTTGGTTGCCGGAACTTCTGCGGGAGATCTAAAACGAGTCCTACGAATCGCAATCGCGAACCCGTCGGAATTCACGGCGAGCACAGGCGAACGGCAGACGGCGTCGCCCGACGGCGGCGCCCGGCGAGCGGATTGGTGCGATCACTGGTCGTGGCGTCGGCGACGCTGGCGATCCTGCTGGTTTGTTTTTCCATGTACCAATACAGCCAGTTGGAGGGAGAGTCGGCGGCCGCGCCGCGCGGGCCGCGATTACCCTCTCCGCCGAGCGAACCGAGCGTCGCCGAGCCAAACCGCTCCTTGCAGGAGAGTCCCGGTGTGCCGGTCGGCCGGCAATCCATCGGCCCGGGGCAGAACATCAGAATCACCATCTATCCGCGCCAAGGGACTCGCGCTCAACTAGAGCTTGCGGTGAGCGATTGGGTCCCCAAAAACGGCTCGGACCGCGAGTTCTTGCTCAGCGATCCGCAGGTGCGCATGCGCACCAAGGACGGCAATGACGTGCGGATTACGGCGCGGCGGGGCGTCCTGGAGGCTCGTCGAAAAAGCGGCGGCGGACTGGATCCCCAACGCGGGCAGCTCACCGGCAACGTGGTGATCGACTACGACCGACGGTCGGAGAAGGACAAGGCTTCTCTTCCGGACGAGGAGCGAAACCGAGTCGACCCGGCCGATCTGGTTCGGATCGAGGTGGAGCAATTGGATTTCGATCTGGAATACGCCAAGTTGGTGATTCCCGGCCCCATCCATGTTTTGGCGCGGGACGTGGAGCTTCGCGCGGAAGACATGGAAATCCGATTCAACGAAGCGGACAGTCGCGTCGAATCGTTGCGCATCGCCCGCGGAGGGCGACTCGAACTGTTCGAACGCGGCGAGCAGCTCGGGGCGAATGTTCCGGGTATCGATCGCCGGAGCGAAAGACGGACCACGCTTGCCGACTGGCTGCGGACGACGATCCAATCGCGTCTCGATCGACAACCACAAGAGGCGGCGGCGGACGATGCGCCGCCGCGACCGGCGGAGCCCGTGGTCGAGACCAGCGACGTTCCGGTCTTCCCAACCAACGCGGGGGAGAAAACGCCCAAGCCGCCGGTCAAGTACTTTGCCCGCTTTGAGGGGGATGTGGACGCTAAGCAGCTTGCAGGCGATGCGACGCGGTCGCGATTGCAGGCCGACGCCCTGGAAATCCTTCGCGATTTTTCCGACCAGGACAAGAATCGCGTTCGTACTTCGGCTGCGCCGACGCCCACGCCTGCGGCGGCGGACCGGGCCGTGACCCCGACCCGCGACCGGATCGTTTTGGATTGGTCGGGGAAACTTTTGCTCGACGCCCTTTCACGAGGCGACGAACGACTTGCGGATGAAGTCCCGTCAAGAGTGACGGCAATGGGCGCCCCTGCGCGGTTGTCGTACCCCGACGGCGATGCCCTGTGTTCCAAGCTCGCCTACGAACCTGGCGGTTCGGAGGTCCGGCTGTTGGGGACGGAAGCGGAACCGGTGATCGTCAGATCGTCGGGCCAGGGTACGATGACCGGTCGATCGGCCTCCATTCGCCGACGCGGCGATTCGTTGGACATCCAAGTCACGGGACCGGGTCGCCTCGCCGATGCTGTCGACGACCAACGAACTGCCCCGGCCCTGCCTTCATCGCCGAATACCGCGTCAGCCATCGACTTCGAGAAAGAGCTGACCGCCCAAGGACGGTTCGTCAGCAAAACGACCGTCGATTTCACGGGTGGCGTTTCCACGAGGGAGCATCGCGTTTTGGATCGGGCGTCGTTTACGGGTCGCGTATCCATGCGACAGGACGAAACGCGCGTGGGGGCCGACGCCATCGAATTGCAATTCGCGGCCCATCCCGGCGGTTGGGGCGAGCGGTCCCGGCGCTCCGAAATCGAACGGCTGATCGGTCGGGGCAACGTCGTGATGACCCAGGGCGACGACCGCATCACCTGTGATGGAATCGACATTGAACTAACGACCGGCGCCGACGGACGATCGCAGCCGCGAACGGCGACGGCTACGGGCGACGTTGTGGCCGTTCAGGGGGAACGCACGCTTCACGCACGGGACCGATTGATTGCTGATTTCGCGCCGATCTCCGACGCCGATGCCTTTGAGCGCGTCCCCGGCTCCCTCTCCCCCTCTGGGGGGTCAGACGAGCCGACCGAGGAGGGAGGGTCCGAGGGTGGGGTGAGGGGCTTTCCGGACACCCACTTAGTGCGGAGAGAACATACGGGAGTAAATCGCTTGCAAGCCGTCGGTGCGGTGACGGTGTTTGATCCTGCGCAAAAGCTTGATTTATCGGCGGAGGAATTGGATTGCACGGTGGTGAAGGGCCGCGAGATCGAGAAGGCCTTTGTTACAGGAACGGCGGAAGGTCCGGCCTCCGTCCGCCTCGACACTTTCACGGTGACCGGGCGGCAGATCACTCTCGACGTGCCCGACCAATGGGCCGAGGTGCCGGGAGAGGGGCGTCTGACCTTCCTTTCCGGCAAGGACCTCGACGGACGAAAGTTGTCCAAGCCGATGCCGATCATTGTCACTTGGGCTGACTCGATGAAGTACCGCGGGCGGGAGAACCGGGCCGTCTTCTCCGGCGAAGTCCATGCGACGAGCGAAACGACGACGACCTTCGATTGCGATCAATTGCTGGTGGAGTTCGACGACGCGCCCCTACCGTCGCCCGGTGTAGCGAAGGTTCATCATTGGGGGATTCTGCAACCGTTCGTCGACAAGGCGACGGGGAAAGAACCGAAGGGCGAGGTGCGCCTGTCCGGGGAGGCATTCGCCAAAGAGCCGGCCTATATCCTCGCCGACGGACATGCCGTCGCGGAAATGTCGGAGATGGACGCCAAAACCGGCGAGCGCTCCAGTCGGTCACGCATTGCCGGTCCCAAGTTGTCGGTCAACCTGCGCTCGGATGTTTCCAAGATGTTGATCGAAGGCGCGGGCACGTTGCAACTTGAGGACTTCCGACCCGATTCTTCAGCGCGCGATTCAACGCCGCAGACAGGGAGCGGTCTCTTCGGGATGGACCAGGACTCCGGCCCGTCGAAAACGCTCATCGAATGGCGCGAGCGAATGTGGTACGACTTTTCCATCGCCCAAACTCGATTCGAGGGCAGGGTGCAATTGAAACACTTCAGCGGGGCGGCGCTGGAGCGGCTGTTCCAATCGGCCAGTGCCGGGGCGAACCCCTCTTCGCCGGGTCGCTCGACGTTTCTCACCTGCGATGTTCTCACTGTCGATTTCCTGGACCGCGACGCGCGGACCGCGGATGCGTCGGGGAAGCGCATGGGTCGGCTGAGTTCGGACCGCTTGCGGCAGTTTCAGGCCGCCGGGTCGGTGGTCTTGCAGGACCAAGTCGAGGGCCTGTCCGTTACCGCCGACAGCGTCATCTACGAGCGGCCTCGGCAGATTCTCGCCATCGCCGGAACCAAGCAGCGCAAGGCCCACATCGTAACGCAGAAACCGGGTAAACTGCCCAATCAAGTGACCACCGAACGGCTCTTCTACAACCTGGCCACCGGGAAGTTGGAACTCGTCCAGACGACGGTCAAGGGGCAATGACCGAGTAGGATGGCGCAGGGCACAATGGCACGTAGGCACGAAGTGAAGTTGCATCAGAGCCGGCAGCGGCAGCAACCGGACAAGTGCCACACGTTGGCATGTTCGTTGTTTCAGGTGGAACACAACCCGGGCGGGTGGCGGCGAGCGTCGACGAGTGTTCCAGCGATCAGAATTGACAAGGTCAGGATCTCCAGACCCCACGCGGAGACGGTCGGGATCGGGCAAGGTTGGGCGTCGCTGAATCCCGGACAAACGTCGCAGGCATCCGGAAATCCATCGGAGTCCGCGTCGAGATGGTCACCAAACTCCACGCACACGGTCAGAGAGGCACCGTCCAATTTCGTCGGAGTTAGGTAGAGGCCATTGTAGCTAAACGTCGATCCGACTTCTAAAACAGAGTCAACAATATCCCAAACCTGATCTTGACCTGGCAAAGGATTTGGAGAAATGGGCAACATATCGAGAAGGGCCGCGGTCATGCGTTCGCCCTGGAACTCCTGTCCGCACCTACACACCTTCGCTTCCATACCCCACCCCTTGCTGCGTAAGGGATGGGGCACCTTCGCACCTTCGCCAGGGGTCTCGCCAGGAAGCCTAAGGCCATGTAGCATAGACGGGACGTTAGGCGAGGACTATCCCCGCAGCGCGTATCGGTATGGCCAACGGCGAACAGAGTGCCATGTCCACTTGCCTTTCGAATTCTGATTTCTCGGCCTTCGACTCGGGCAAGCTTGAAGCTGCGCGGGTGGCCGAAGTACGCGATCATTTGAAGTCTTGCCCCTCCTGCAACACGTCCTACGAGCGATTTTGCAATCAGTCGGCGCAGACCGTCGAGGCTCCGGCAACGCGTCCGCCCCTATTCGAGGGATCGGCGGGGCCTCCGGCGGCGCCCGCCGACGTCAATGATTCCACTCGCCATTATCCCAAGATCGAGGGCTATCGCATTCTGAGCCTGCTCGGTCAGGGCGGCATGGGAATCGTCTATCGGGCGGTGCAGGCGAAACTCAACCGCACTGTCGCTCTGAAGGTACTGCCTGCGATCATGGGAGCGGGCAATCCCAACGCGGTGGCTCGCTTCCGCCGCGAAGCGATGGCCGCGGCGCGATTGCATCATACCAACATCATTCCCATCCATGACTTCGGCGAGTCGCGCGACGCTTACTACTACGCGATGGACCTGATCGTCGGTCAGCCGCTCAACACCCTCATTCGACGCCTCGCCAATCAAAACGCCGCTTCGGCGTCGCCCACGCGCCTGGCGGAGATGCTGGTGGACGGGAGTCGGGAGATATCGCCGCTCGATCGGGAGGAGCTGGCCTCTCGATCGTCGGTGGATGAGTCGTCGACGAACATCGGGGGCAGCTCGACGGGGCGAGGGCGGGCCTATTACAAGCAGGTCGCACAATGGATGGCCGACGCGGCCGACGCTCTGCACTATGCCCACGGGCAGGGCATCATTCACCGCGATATCAAGCCGGCCAACCTCATCCTCTCCTTCGATGGGCGCATCATGGTCGCGGACTTCGGACTGGCCAAGACCGTAGACGAAGAGTCGGTCACCATGACCGGGGCGCTCATGGGGAGCCTCCGCTACGTGAGCCCCGAGCAGGCGATGGCCAAGCGCGTGCGGCTCGATCATCGCACCGACATCTACTCCCTGGGGGCGACCCTGTATGAGCTACTGTGCTTTCAGCCGGCGTTTCCGGGGAGCGACGAAAAGGAAATCCTCGGGGCCATCATCTCCCGAGACCCGACGACGCCGAAAAAGATCGCACCCACGGTTCCTTCCGAACTGAACACGATCTGCATGAAGTCGCTGGAGAAATCGCCGGACGCGCGCTACGCGACGGCGCGAGCGCTGGGCGAGGACCTGCGGCGCTACATTCAGGACCTTCCCATCTCGGCCAAGCGCCCCGGCATCGCCAAGCGCGTCGCCAAGTTCGTGAAGCGACATAAGGCCCCGGTGATCGCGGTGACGGCGGTGGTGCTGTTGGCCACGTCGAGCGTGGTCATCGTCCGCGAGCAAAAGGCGCGGCGTGAAGCAAACCGTCGCCAAATGGTGGCGCAAGTCGCAGCGCTGCGTGAGAGCGGGATGTACTTCGCCAACAACAAGAAGTGGACCGAGGCCGAAGGTGAGTTTCAGAAAGTCTTGGAATTGGCGCCGAATGACGTGCATACGCTGTTGTCGCTGGCGTGGATGTGGCTGGAGCGGAACCAAGATCAGCCGGATCAGGCGGGTAACGCAGCGTTGAGCGAGGCGGAAGCCTTTGCCGGCAGAGTGCTGCGGGTGGCGCCGAAAGACCCCGATGCGATGGTGAAAGCGTTGGGGTTCCAGGGCGTGGCCTTGCGACGATTGAAGAGGTATCCCGAGGCCATCGCGGCGATGAAAAAGACACTGGCGCTCGACCCCGGCGTGTATCACAACTGGTCGAATCTGGGTGCGCTTCATGCGATGACGGGCGACTTGGTCGAGGCCGATCGGTGTTTACGGGAGGGGGCGAAGCGCGCAGGCTCCGAACGGGATAAGTGGCACGCGGCCGCTTGGAGGAACCTGGCGACGATCGAATTGTTTCAGCAAAACAGCGAAGCCGCGGAGCATATCGGCAAAGCGCTCGATGCCTACGACGAGGACGTACTGGCGTGGGTCATTCAGGCGCGAATACGACTGGAGCTGGCGGACCATTGGAACGTCCGCAAGGCGCTCGACGACGCCAAGTACGCCGATCGCAAAGGCCGATCTCGCGATCCCACCGCCAAGCGAGTTCTGGCGATGGCCCATCTGCGTAACAACGAATTCGGGGATGCGGTCACCGAGGCGCGGGCAGCGATTTCGTTGAAAGATATGCCGACAATCAACCAACTTGTCATCGCCGTAGCGGAAGCGAAGCGCGGTCAAGCTGTTTCTGCCAAAGAAGCACTTGCGGCCGCGGAGAGCGCTTGGCCGGAGGAGCTTCGAAAGCCGGGGGATTTCACAGCCGCCGCGGAAACCGGCGACCTGTGGATCGAGTCCGGGGATATGCTCTTGCAACTCCGAGCCGAGGCCGAAGCGGCGATCGCCGCCGCGCCCGGCTTTCCGCCGTAAATCCTGTAACCAACTGGATTTAGCCGTCGGAAAAGCCACGGTTCTTGCGTTCCGGCCGTCCGGCAACTCAATTCGCGGCAAGAATCTTGCGCAAAGCAGTACTTTCCCCTTGCGTGGCAGATGGAATTTGCTTAGAATTTGGGATTATCGAAAACGTACTGTAGTGTGAACGGGCCATGGCCCGTCGCGACACGACCACCGCTTTCCTGTTGGGGAGAGAGCGCGAGGGAGAGGTGTGGAGGAGGACGATGGTAGCTCTCGTTCGAAGCGGTATTCGAGGGGATCGGACGACGCGCAGTCGTGTGTTGTGGATCCGCGGCGCGATGTTGGCACTCGTGTCGGCGGGCGGTGTTTTGACGGTGCCCCATGCTGGGATAGCCCTCGCGTCCCCTGGCGCAAACCGTTGCGATCTGGCGACGGCCACGACGGTCACTCCTGGACCGCCCGGAAGTCCAGCCTCTTTCACGCTCTCCGGCAACAATAGTGCCCCCGGCATTTGCAGTGTGTCCACGGACCCTTGTGCGTTGGATTCCGACTGTCCCGGAGAAGTCTGCGAAGGGGATTGCCTTTCGGAGTTTGACCGAGGGTACTGGGAAGCGTTCACGCTGACCGCCGACGCGATGGTCACAATCCACTTTTGTAACACCACCCCTGTTCGGCAGGGCGGCGACTACACTTACCTCGCCACGACCTGCGAGGCGGGGACGGGCGATTGTGGAGAGGCCGCGGGGGCCGATGGCGTTGCACGCGCAGACGATTGCACCCTCCTTGCCAGCGAGATCTGCCCCGAGGTCCTTTGCGGTCCCGGCAACAATAACCTTTCCTTCACGATCAACGGCCTTCCCGGCGGAGCGACGTACTATCTTCCGATCCATTCGGCCAACGTCTGCGAACGCAACGATCCATTCAACCAAGTTGTTATCCCATGCGAAACGAGCGCCGACTGCCCCATTGATCGACCCTGCGTGTCCAACCGTGGGCTCTATGACGTAAGGGTTTTGGCCGAAGAGCTCCCCGCCGCCGCATGCTGTCTTCCCGGCGACACCTGCGAAGAGCGCACGATTCTATCCTGTGAGGGCGGCGGGGGCACGTATCTGGGCCCGCCGAACCGATTCCCAGCGATCGATACGTGTGCAAGTAATCCCTGCGCAAAGGGGTCTTGTTGTACCGGCGTGGAAGGTTGCAAGGACGACCGTGATGCGGGCGGAGAGCCGATGACCCGGTTCGTATGTGAAAATATATTCACTGGCTCTTACGTCGCCGGGATTTCTTGCAAGGGAGGAACCTGCAACGGCGAACCCGACGACGGTTTTTCGTGCAGTAGTCCCGACGATTGTGCCGACCCGGAGAATAGTAGTTGCGACGGTACGCCCGAGCAACTTGCCCAGCCCAATCCCTGCCGATTGTGCACCGTCGATCCGGCGTCGTGCCATGAACCCGCCGGCGGATCCTACTTCAGCAGCGATCTTGATCGCGGTTCTCGGACCGCCGACGACTTCGTTGCCGGAGGCTCACCCATCACGGAAGTATGCTGGACCGGTTACTATTTGGACGGTAACGGCGCGGACTGCGGACCGGGCCCCGGTGACGCATTTACGATCGCGTTCCATGGCGATGGGGGCGGATACCCCGGCGCGACAATATCGAGCCAATCGGTTACTCCGACTCGAGTGGAATCCGTCTTGGATGGAAGCTTCCGTGCGTATGAGTATTTCACCACTTTGACCAACCCCGTCACGGTCACATCCGGTATGAAGCATTGGATCGAAATCGTGAACGATACGACCTTACCCCCCGCCGATTGCAACTGGAGTTGGAAGCAAAGCAACGGCGGAAATAGCTATAGCGTGATGACGGTGACCGGCGAGTTCGAGGCCCTAGACGTTTACAACGGCCAGGGCGATGCCGACGCGGCGTTTTGCCTGGATACCACCATCGGCCCCGACGACGACGGAGCGGTCCTGGGGGCTTGTTGCACCTGCCCGTCATCTTGCGTCGACTCGCAAACCCGAGCTGAGTGCAACGGCGTTTGGCACGTCGGCCGGACTTGTGCTCAAATCAGTTGCAGCGCCCCGAGCGTGGACGATTGTGCGGCGGCCCAGCCCCTTCTGTCGGCATCCGCGCCGTTTCACAACACTTGCGCGAACCGGGACGGTCCAACGACGGTTCCAACGGACACCGGTCCAGCAACTTCTGTCGACCGAGACGTGTGGTATACCTACTATGCCGCCTCGACGAGTCCCGCCGTCGAATTCGCCGCCTGTGATATTAGCTTCGATGGCGTAATCGCCGTATACTCCAACGACACGGATACCTGCTCCTGTCCGACCGATAACACCACCTTGATCGCAGCGAGTGACGAAGGATGCCTTGGCCTCCCCTATATCGCCGGAGGCGGCACCGTGACGATCCCCGTTACGGCGGGCAATTGTTACCTTGTCCGGCTCGCCGGCTTCAACGGTCAAGACGAATTAGGGCTCGGGCGGATCAATGTCTCCCTGCTCGGCGTTCCACCCAGTGTCATTTTCGTGAACGCTGCCGCGCAGGGACTGAATAACGGACTCAGTTGGGCCAACGCGTACACAAAATTGCAGGATGCGCTGGCCGCGCCCGCAGCCATCGGCGCCGAAATATGGGTGGCCAAGGGGACGTACAAACCGGCTACGTGCTCGCCGCCGTGCAACGGCAGTTCCCCCGAGCGATCGGCCACCTTCCAGTTGAGGAGCGGCCTTGGAGTCTATGGCGGCTTCGCCGGCGGGGAGTCCAGCCGCGACCTCTGCGACCCGGTCAATAATGAAACCATCCTCAGCGGCGACCTCAACGGCGACGACGGTCCGGGCCCATTCGAAGACTATACTGAGAACAGCTATCACGTGGTGACCAGCAGCGAGACAGATGCCACGGCGATCCTAGAGGGATTTACGATTAGGGGCGGCAATGCCGATGGGTCGAATCCCGACAACATGGGGGGTGGAATCTACGTCGGCAGCGGAGATCCAACGATCGCGAACTGTACGATCGCGCAGAACACGGCACTCGGAGGCGGGGGGATTTTCATCGACGGAGGAAGCCCGACGCTAAGGAGGTGCGCAATTCGGGAGAATGCGGCTGCATTCGGCGGCGGTGTGGCCAACGACAGTGGAAGCCCCGTCGTCATCTATTGTTCGTTTGTGGGCAACACAGCCACGGCGTTCAATGGGGGAGGGATGGATACGTTTTTTGGCGGAAGTTCAAAGTTCCTCGGATGCGAGTTCAATGGCAATACGTCAGCCACTAAGGCGGGCGGGCTCTACATTGATGATACTACGGCCGAGGTGGTCAATTGCCGATTCTTGAACAACACCGCCAATGGCACCGGCACACCGGGTGTTCCGAGCGGCGGGGGTGCTATGGCCATCCAGGCCAATGCAATAGCTACGATCACAAACTCCACGATCGTTGGTAACTCGATGACGGGCACCGGGCCAGACGACGGAGGCGGGGGTCTACTTGCGATTACGTCCAGCAGCGTTCAACTGAGTAACTCGATTCTGAGGCTGAATACGGCCGCAACCTCGTCGTCCCTCGAAGATGAACAATTGCACGTAGACGCCGCTATTTTGACCGTGGACTACTCAAACATCGAGGGGCTTTCCGGCGGACTCGGCGGTACGGGCAACATTGGGTCCGATCCGCTATTTGTCGATCCGGGAAGCGATGACTTGCGTTTGCAATCCGGTTCGCCCGCCATCGACGCGGGGGACACGACGGCGCTGCCGGACGACGTCTACGACCTCGACGGCGACGGAAACCCGATCGAGCGGATTTCGCTGGACTTGGCCGGCAGTCCCCGTATTCTCGACGACCCGAACGCGGCCGGCACGGGCGTGGACATGGGAGCGTACGAGTACTTCCCCGACTGCAATAACAATGGCGTTGCCGACGGATGTGAATTGGGCTGTGGCGCGCCCGACGGCCCGTGCGACGTTCCGGGCTGCGGGCTGGGGGCGGACTGCGACGGCAACAATGAAATCGACTCCTGCGATATCGCCGCTTGCAGCGGCTCGCCCTTGTGCGACGACTGCAATGCCAACGACAAGCCCGACCTTTGCGACGTTCCATCCTCGGCGGGCTGCCCCGGCGGGTCCTGCGTTTCCGGCTGCTCGATTGATTTGAATCAGGACTGCGTGCCAGACAGTTGCGTCGAGCCGGCTGCCAGTGGGTCCTGGGACGCCGTGGAATGGGCGGGGCTGGATCCGGGAGTCTACCCGGGCGCCAAGAATGCACCGCCGGACCTCAGCGTCATCATCCCCGACGGAACCAGCATTGACCTGAGTGTAGACGTCCAAGTGGGATCGATCAGCGTAGATGAGGGAGCAGTACTCAGCCTCACGGATCCCGACGCCGGCGACCTTTTGGTCACGGGATTGGGCCCACAAGCGGCTGGGATCACCCCTCCGCCCAAGCTGCGCTTGTTCAAGCTCGAGGGAACCATGCTGCTGGGCAACGACCGCTCCGTCAATGTCCCTACCGAAGCCTTTGCGGTCAATGTGGGTGGAGTGGTCATGGAGGAACCAGCGGCGGGAACGACTTCCGCCGAAATCACGGCTGCGGAAGTCGTCGTCGAGGGCGCCGCCTGCGACGCCATCCAAACCGGCGGTGAAATCACCCTTGTTGATAGTATGACCCTAACCAGCACCGGCGACCTGATCCTGGACGGGTCGGCCTCGGTGTGCCCAGGGGGATGCGCTCCGTTCCTGCGCCTGGGCATCACCCCGCCCCCGAAACTACGGCTCCGAGACAGCGTGACGGCCTACGCCGCCGACTCGGTCACGATGGTCGGCGCCGTGGACGTTATCGTCGACTCGACTCAGGCCGTGGAGTTGGGCGGCGACTTCGACAACCGCTCCGTCGCTCCGCACCTGTTCGACTGGACCGCGGGGAAGCTGAGGCTGAACGGCTCCACTGGGCAAGTGTTCGAGGTGGCTGGGATCAACCTCGGCCAGTCGTCCCAAGGCTTTCTTACCGACATAGACGCCCTGTTCGACACTTGCCAGCACACCAACTACTCCATGGGCACGGTGGAAGTCGCCCCTACGGCAAACGTGATCTTTGTCAATCGTTTCGCGAACACCGCGGCCGCGGGGTGCGCGGAAGCATTGTACGTGCGCAACCTGATCTTCCAGGGCGGCGCGACGGTCACCATCGACAACTGCAAGGTATATTACGATACCCTGACGCCCAACGGAGTGACCCCCACATTGATCGGCTGCGGGGAGTTGCTTTCCACGACTCGACCGACGACGCCCAACCCCGATCCCAGCGGCATCAGCAAGAATCGCGGCCTGGGCTTGTCCGTTTCTCCTTCAAGCACGGCCGGGCCGGGGGCGCTCACCGCGTTGCGCGTGGCCCTGGTGGAATTGCAAAACCCCGTTCCTCCCAACACCGTGCAGTACCCCCCGCCGGACTTTTCGGCCTACGAGTTTGCCGCGACGTGCACGGACCCCGGCGGCTGCGCTCGCTGGATCGGCGAGCCGAAGTCGTTTCTGGAGTCGCAGGATCTTCCCGGCATCGGCTCTTTCCAGGCCGCTCGCTTGCAGTGCACTCCCTATTATCGTGACTGGACGACGTCGGGATTTTTCTATGTCCTCGGTGCGGAAATCGTTCCCAGCTCCAAGTACAGAGTAGAACAATTCTCCCAGTCCTGCGACGGCATGGAGTCGAGTTGCGCTGGGGTGTCGGCCCCGCTGTTGATCAGCACGGCGCGCTACGGCGACCTGGCTTCACCGTACAATCCGCCGGACTCCTCGGAACAGCCCAACTCGCTAGACGTCACCCGACTCGTGGACAAGCTCAAAAATGTTCCCGGGGCGCCATCCAAGGCAATCGCGCAACTGCAACCCAACGTACCGGAACTCAACGCCGACGTGAGCGCTTTGGACATTGTGGCCTGTGTGGACGCGGTGAAGCAGTTGGCGTATGCGTTCACTGGTCCGTGCCCGTGTCCGTCGTTGGCGGCCTGTGGAGCGCTCGGCTGTACGCTATCTTCGACGTGCACCGACTCGGCCCTTCCCGGGCTTGGCGCCGGGGCGATGTGCGTGAAAACCTGCACAGGCGGAGACAACAACGGCGACCCGTGCATCAACAACACGCACTGTCCGGGCGGCACGTGCGGCAACGGCTTCTGCCGCGACCGTTGCGGACGGTGTCACTGACGGAAACACAGAAGCGAAGCAGCAGGGCTAAACTTTGATGAGGCGAATCCGATCGGCAACCGCCAATCGGCGATTCGACCAGCGCAATTCACGGCCGTGACCCATGCCGACGTACGAATGTCCAACCTGCCGCAACGTTGTCACCTTGCCCCGACGAGAGGAGGCCCCGTCCCGTCCTTTCTGCTGCCAACGTTGCAAGCTCCTGGACCTGGGCCGGTGGCTTGACGGAACCTACACCGTCAGCGAACCCATTTCACCGGCCGACTTTGGCGATGCGATCGCCGATGAGCCGGCCGCGGGGACCGACTAGCGTGTGCCCGCGCCCGGTTCACAAGCGTCTGCGAGGACCCGGCAGAAGCGATCTTGAATGGCCTTGTATGGGGCGCTCCCGCCGGGATAGCCGTTGAATAGCACGGCGAAGGCGTAGCGCGGACCGGCGTCGGCATCGACGTATCCGGCCAGCGCCCGAATGCCGCGCATGGTGCCCGTTTTGGCGTGAACGCGACCGTCGGAGTCCTTTAGGCGCTTCCGCAAAGAGCCGTCGACGCCGGCGGTGGCGAGGCTGTCATGCAAAAGGGGTCCGAAGGGTTGGCGATACGACCAGGCCAGTATCGCCGCCAATTGCCGCGCTGTGCAGGAATTGTCGCGGCTCAATCCCGATCCGTCGGCTACGCTCAAACCGCGCGCTTCAATCCCCGCGCGACGCAAAATGTCCAACACCGCGTCGCCCCCGAGCTTCCAACTGCCCCGCGGGTCGCGCAGGCCTTGATGCCTCGCCCATGCGTGGCCGGCACGTTTCAGTAAACATTCCGCAAACATGTTCTGGCTGTCTTTTCCCGCCCGGCCAAGCACGTCCGCAAGCGGCGTGCGATGTCGCGCGAGGATGGTTAAGCTACTGGGGAGCGTGCCATCGAGGCCGCGGACCCGTTCCCGGCGGATCGGCCCACCGATGGCGACGCCGAACCGACCCATCGTAACGCGCATCGAATCCGCAAAGAGCAGGCCCGGGTCTGGGAAGGACACCGAGCCGAGTTCGGATCGCTTGGCGCAGCGGCCGCTGACGACGTACTCCAAGGTATCAAACGCGTGATGGAGGATCGGCGTACCTTTGCCGCCGGATTTGCAGGTATTGATGATCTTGGCGAGCGACGTGTCCGGTTGAACGGATACCCGTGCGGGCGCGTTGCGTTGTTTACTCGGCGTGACCGCGAAGTCGAGGCAGTTGTCGTTGTAATTGAGTCCGCCAACCGGGGCCGCGTACCAGTTGTCCAAATCCGCTCGCTCCCATGAGGGATGCACTCGCTGATCGTCGAAGATGGTCTCGTCGATGATGAGATCGCCGGGAAGCGAGGTCAATCCTCTTTGGCGAAGGGCGTCGGCCCAGCGCTCGAAGGGCGCGGCAATCGACTCTTTTCGACTCTTGTGCAGCTTTTTATCCCCGTACCCCGGATCGCCGTCGCCGATGACGATAAGGTTGCCGCTGTCGGTGGCCAGGATGGTTTCGAAGGCGAACTGTGGTCCCAGTTGGGTGAGGGCAGCCGTCATGGCAAACAGCTTCATGGTGCTGGCCGGCGTCAATGCGGCGTCCGCATTCTGAGCGTAAATGACGCGGTCGGAGGCCAAGTCGATGACACACGCCCCGACGGTAGCGGCGGCGTGGGGCAGCTTCGCAAGGGTGGTCCGCAGTTCGGCTTCGATACGAGGAGCGGCTTTCGCGCCCTGCGCCAAGGCTAAAGCGACGCCGAGAAACGCGATCGCGGTACGACATCGCGAGGATCGATTGGTTGGGCACGCATCCATGCGACAATTATCGTACAGCGCCGCCTTCTGTGATCAACAGATCAGGGTAACGGCGTTTTCGACGCCCGCCGCCAAAGGCACCCGTCCCCGTTACGGCTGCGCGCTGTCATTCGTCAGCCATTGGATCATCTGACGAACGCCGACAACACAGGAGAAGCAACAAAACAAAAAGACGGTCGCAATCCCGATTCCGATCAACGTCACCCACCACCTGCTCCGGCCCTTTGCTCGCGGAGTCGATGGAGACAATGCAAGGACCGATTCGTGAAGCCCCAGACGTCGCAATCGCGCTTGGACAATCGGAGGATAGGAGGTTAAGGCAGGGAGTCGGGCTGCGCGGGGCAAACTCGCGGCGATCTGCTTGGCGTCACTTCCCACGTGTCCGATGAACACCGCCACGGCCTCTTCCACGTGGCCGCCCTCCGCGGTCGAGGTCAGCCAGAACCGCCCGGCGTTGAAGGCATCGTGCATCTCGGAAGCGATCTCTCCGAGTTTGACGAGCAGTTCGGGGTCGTAGCCCACGGACAGCAAGTGCGATTCGAGGCGCTGTCGCGCCAGCCAATGGTTTCCCGCGGCGATGTCTTGATCGGCCCGATCAACAACCGCCATGGCGGACCTCGATTGTTGTCATTCTGCCGTCCCAATCTTGATTGAATCCCACGTAGGCCGACTTTTTTCAAGGCTGGTCCGCCCAAGGGCCAACGAGTATCTTTTCGTCCAGGATTGACGCCTTTGTTCAGCCTGTTTTGCGAGTTTTCCGGTACATGATGAAAACCTTGACCTTGCAGACCATCGAAACCGTGGTCAACCCGGCCGATACGAGTGGGCACGTCGGGCCGGCTGCGACTTTCAACATCGCTTCGTACCTCCCTCAAATGGCCGCGACAAGTCCGAATCAACGGGCCGTCGTGCTCGCCCGATCGCGCGACTCCCTCACGTTCGCCGAATTGGAATCGCTTTCCAACCGATATGCGAATGGTCTGTCGGCCATTGGAGTCGCCCAAGCAGACCGAGTCTTGGTCATGGTGAAACCCGGTTTCGAGTTTCTCGGCCTGATCTTTGCGCTGTTCAAGATGGGCGCGGTCCCGGTGATGATTGACCCGGGGATGGGCGTCGGGCGGATGCTGGATTGCATCCGTACGGCCGATCTGAAGGGGTTCGTCGGTGTACCCCTCGCCCACGTGATTCGCGTCCTCCGACCATCGGTGTTCAAGAGCGTTCGGTCCCTGGTGACTGTCGGGAAACGCTGGTTCTGGCGTGGAGCCACGCTCGGCGAGCTTGCGCGCGGGGCGAGCGACCATTTCACACTCGTGGACACGAAGTCGACCGACATCGCAGCGATCTTGTTCACCAGCGGCAGCACCGGGCCGGCCAAGGGCGTGGTGTACGAACACGGCATGTTCGACGCCCAGGTGCGGATGATCCAGTCGCATTACGGTATCGAGCCGGGGGAAATCGACCTGCCGACTTTCCCGCTATTCGGACTTTTCAGCGTGGCCATGGGCATGACCGCCGTGGTCCCCGACATGGACCCCTCGCGACCAGCTCGGGTCGACCCCGCGAAGATCGTCGAGGCCATACGCAAGCACGGGGTTACCAACACTTTCGGCTCGCCCGCGGTCTGGAAGCGGGTAGCGGCCTATTGCGTCACCCGTGACATCCGGCTTCCGACCTTGCGGCGCGTGTTGATCGCCGGAGCACCGGTGCCGCGGCCGGTCATTCAACAACTCCATCGCGTTCTACCTGCCGAGGCCGATGTACACACGCCGTACGGCGCCACCGAGGCGTTGCCGGTATCGTCCGAGAACGGTCGTGAACTTCTTCGCTTGCGAAACGGCACAGGTCACGCCGGCGCGGGAACGTGCGTCGGCAATCCTGTTCCGGGGATCGACGTCCGGTTGATCCGCATCACCGATGACCCGATCCCCGAATGGTCGGACGCTCTGGTTGTTGGGAACGGCGAGTTCGGCGAAATCACTGTTGCGGGTCCTGTGGTCACCAAGACTTATTCCAGGCTCCCTCGCGCCGACGCCTTGTCGAAAATCCGAGATGGTAACAAGACATGGCACCGCATCGGTGACATCGGCTATCGCGACGCCGAGGGGCGTCTTTGGTTCTGCGGTCGCAAGTCGCAGCGCGTCCAGACCGAACGGGGTACGCTGTTCACCGATTGCATCGAGGGCGTCTTCAATCAGCATCCCGACGTGGCGCGGTCGGCGCTCGTGGGCTTAGGACCCGCCGGACGACAGGTCCCCGTCATCGTCATTGAGCCTAAACCGAGCCGATTCCCTCACGGTCCGCGAGTCGGAACCTTCATCCAGGAACTTCTAGAACTCGTTCAACCTCCCGCCAATTGCCATTCGACAATCGACAATCGACAATCGGCAATCGGCAATTGGCAATCAGCTCAGGTTCTCTTTCACCGGTCCCTACCCGTCGACGTCCGCCACAACGCCAAGATCAATCGTGAGGCGCTGGCGGGTTGGGCCGCCCGGCGGCTCGCCCGAAGGCCTTCGTAATCGGCAGCGACGGCAAAGTCATTTCTTAGGCATGAATTGATTCATCCCCCTTAATTCCCGACCTAGTCCAGAAGCGAACGGCGTTTAGAAACACGGTCAGGCCGTCGGGAGGCCGAGCGGGGTTGCTGCGCCCCGTCCAGTGCGGGTGTTGGGTATGGTCGAAATGGCGGTCGGGATGGGGCATAAGCCCGAAAATCCGACCGCTGGCGTCACAGAGCCCGGCAATACCGGCCGCGCTTCCGTTGGGGTTGGCCGGATAAACATCGTGACGGCCACCGGCATCGACATACCGAAGTGCGACGCGTTTCATTGTCAACAGTCGCTGCGTTACCGTGTCATCGGCTGTCACAACTTTGCCTTCGGCATGTTCGACCGGCATTTCCAAGACGGTTCCAACCTCTAGATAAGGGCAAGTCGCCGTGCACACTTCCAGTCGCACCCAACGGGCCTCAAACTTGGCGGACGTATTGTAGGTCACAGTCACTTGGTCGCGCCCGAATTCCCCTCCGGGAAGTAACCCCATCTTCACCAATACCTGAAATCCGTTGCATATCCCCAGGACGCCGCCGCCTCGGTCTACGAAAGTGCGAAGGTTCTCGGCCAGGTCATTCTGCAAACGCCGGGCGAGAATGGCGCCCGCGGCAATGTCATCTCCGTAACTAAATCCGCCCGGAATGGTGGCCACGTGATAGTCGTAGATCATCGAAGGATTACGGGCAAGCGCATTGATATGCACAAGGCTCGGCGATGCGCCGGCCAGCCGCCACGCGTGCATGACCTCTTCGTCGCAGTTGATCCCCGCCGCTCGAATCACTAGAGCGCGCACGTCTGCCACTTTCAAGGACCTCCGCCGTGGGCCAGGGGCGACCGCCACGCCCGCGCCATGTCGTCCAAACCCAGGCTGATCCAGCTCGATTGTCCTCGCGCAATGGACAGGCGCGCTTGTTTGGTCACTTGGCCGATGATCAAAACACCGGACGCGGCTGCATCCGCTTGTTTCATTTCCAAAACGTAGGTCGTTGCCACCGGCGTGAACAACAAGTCCCCCTCATATACTAGCGGCAAGTCAATGGCAGCCCCCAGTCCCGATGCAATGCACATCTCCGCGACCGCCGTCGCCAGTCCCCCGTCGCTCACGTCGTGCGCGCTCCGCACCTTCCGGTCGCGAATGCAATGCGAGACCAAATGGTGGATTGATCTTGCGTTTTCCATTCCGTATTCATCAACCGGTGAGGATGCAAGCACCAGGCAGTTACCCGGCTCCTTAAGGTCCATGGAGATGCAATGCCGAACATCCTCAATCTGCGCAAGAGCACTCACCAGCAGTGTACCGGGGATGGCAATGCGCTGCGGCAGGCCCGTCCTTCGTGCCTCGTCGGCGCTCATGGAAAATTCGTTGTTGAGCGAGTCTTTGCCGGAAATAAAAGGCAAACCGTATGCGATCGCAGTATCACTCGCCCCGCGACAGGCCCGCACCAATGCGCCCAATGACTCTTCGCTGTCGCACTTGGGCCAACAGAAATTATCGAGGATGGATGTACGGTCAGGATCGCCGCCGACGCAGATCACATTGCGCAATGCTTCATCAATGGCACGGACGGCCATCCAATAAGGATCAACGTCCGTCCATTCCGGGCATAGTCCGCATCCAATGGCAATGCCCCGGTAGCTTGTGTAGCGCGGCCGAAGCACTGCCGCATCGGACGGCCCGAAACCGGGGCCGACAAGCGGCTTGAGGACACTGCGCCCCTGCACCTCGTGATCGTATTGGCGGATCACCCATTCCTTCGAGGCGACGTTCAAACTGTTTAAGGACTGGAGAAGCACATCATTAGCGGCATCCGGCGTGTGCTGTCGATCATCCGCCCGGATCGAAGCCCGCGGTTCGGGATGCCATGACGCGGTGCGCTCAGTCCGCGGCAGTCCATCATGGAGAAAGGCCATTTCCAGTTCGCCGACGGATTGCCCGTTGTATCGGACGCGCAGAATTCGGTCATCGGTGAAAGTTCCGATTACAGTAGCTTCTACTTCCTCCGCCGTGAATACGGACAGGAATCGATCGATCCCGTCCGGCGGGACTGCGAAGACCATTCGCTCCTGAGCTTCGGAAATCCAGATTTCATCGTAGCGTAGACCGGAATACTTGAGGGGAACCTTTTCCAGATCGACCACCGCCCCTAGCTCCGCGCCCATTTCTCCCACCGCGCTGCTGAGGCCCCCGGCGCCACAGTCTGTTACAGAGGAATAAAGACATCCGTCCGAGTCGTCTCGGGCAATCAATAATGCGTCCAGGAGTTTCTTTTCCTCTATGGCATTGCCGATCTGCACGGCGTGGGCGAATTCATCGGCGTGTTGTTCAGTCAATTCGGCGGAGGAGAACGTGGCCCCGTGAATACCGTCACGACCCGTTCTGCCGCCGGCGACGACAATGAAGTCACCGGAACGCGGCTTCTTAGCAATGCGATCGCGGGGGATCAATCCAATGCACCCACAGAATACCAATGGATTGGCCAGATACCGCTCGTCGAAATAGATTGCCCCGTTCACCGTGGGAATGCCCATGCGATTGCCGTAGTCGCGCACCCCCCCGACCACTCCCTTGAGGACGCGGCGCGGATGGAGCACGCCCGCGGGAAGTCGGTTCGGATCGAAGTCCGGCGGGGCAAGGCAGAAGACATCGGTGGAGGCGATGGGTTTCGCTCCAAGCCCGCAGCCCATGATGTCCCGAATGCATCCCCCCACGCCGGTCGCGGCGCCGCCGTAGGGCTCAATGGCGGAAGGATGGTTGTGCGTTTCCACCTTGAAGGCCATGCCATACTCTTCGTCGAAGGCGACGATTCCGGCGTTGTCCACGAACACCGACAGACACCAGTCGCGGTTGAGCTTGGCGGTCGCGGCGACGATCGTGTCTTTGAGCAGATTGGCAAAGCGGACTTCGACTTGCCCCGAGCGTCCGAAATCCTCACCGCGATAAACAATGGAACTCTTGAGCGTCTTGTGTACACAATGTTCCGACCAGGTCTGCGCAAGCGTTTCTAACTCGAGATCGGTCGGTTCGCGGTTGAGCTTGGCGAAGTGGTCGCGGATGGCGCGCATTTCGGCGAGCGAAAGAAACAGGTGCGCCTCGCGGGAGAGGCGGGTCAACTCGTCGTCGGTCGAACGGCCGATGAAAATGTGCCGCAGCGCGAAGGGGCGCTGCCGCGGCGCCGGGAAGGCTTCGGGGATCGGGTCGCTCCGACCAAAGCCGCGGATAAAGCACGTTTCAATGCAATGATTGGCCAACACGCGGGCCGCGATCTGCTCCAACTCCGGGGCGTTGCGCGCACCGAGAATAATGTACCGTCGCGCGGTTTGAACGGCCTCCACACCGGCCCGTGATCTACGCCGGGCGGCCAGCAGTCGCCCGGCGGCATCCAGCGTACTTAATGCGGCGGGGTTCATGACTCCCGGAAGTGGATGGACCTCGATCGCCCCGTCCATACCATCGCGGCGGGCAAAGCCCTCTCGGATCTCGAACACCTCGGCCACCGGGTCGCAAAGGAGTTCCTCGGCGAGCAAGCGAACGTCGGACTCGAGAAGTCGACCCTCCAGCAGGTAAATCCGACTCGAGCGCACGCCTTCGATGTGTTCCAGCCCCATTTGGCGGACATCGGCGAGCACGTCGCGCCCCTGGCCATCCAGGTCTGGGCGGCGCGGACTCACCTGGATGTGCCAGCGCTGCGTGGAAGCGGCACGGTCAGGATGCATGTCGGAATGGCTCGTGGATCCTCACAGCTCAACCAGTGTTTGGGTTCGGTCGCTACGCCTTCTACTCTAACGCGGATTTGATTCTTACGCCAGAGCCTCTTATCGTCCTCTTGCGGCGTGCTGCGGCCCTAGCCCCAGCCCCCACCCAGTGGGAGAGGAAGTATTACAAGAAGAGGTACTACGTTTGCGTTTCGCATCATCCGTTACCGCCTCGCCCAAAGTCGCGCAGGCGATCGAGGAGTTGCTCGCCCCGCTGGATGCACGAGTGACGGCCGGGGCGGTTGACTTGGCTTTGCTCTTTGCGACGCCGCATTTTGACGATGAGTTGGCCGAGGTCCTTGATCGAGTGGCCGCCAAACTCCCCCACGCGGTCCTGCTCGGCTGCACCGCCGAAGGCACCATCGGCGTGGACCGGGAGTTGGAGCGAGTCCCATCATTATCCCTGCTCGCGGCTTCGTTGCCGGACGTCTTGGTCCGACCCTTCCACATCCGACAGAACCAGTTAGAAGCTGCCGAGACGGCCTTGGATTGGGAGCGGATCGTCGGCGTGGCCGCAGACAGTTCACCCACCTTTGTCGCATTTGGAGACCCGTTTAGCGTCGATATCCACGCCGCGGTCGAACAGGTTAACGAATTCTTTCCCAATGCACCCCTCGTAGGAGGGGTGGCCAGCGGCGGGCGGCAGCCGCGCGGGAACCGATTGATCGTCAACGGTGAAATCTTCGAGGACGGGTGCGTCGGCGTGGCCCTGACCGGTCGAATGGACGTCCATACGGTCGTATCCCAGGGATGCCGACCCATCGGAAAGCCCTATGTCATTACCAGGGGCGACCGCAACATCATCCACGAGCTTGGCGGTCGCCCCGCGTTGGAACAACTCCAGCACACGTTGTCGGCACTATCCGAGGAAGATGAACAACTCGCCCGGCAATCCCTGTTTGTCGGCCGTGTGATCGACGAGTACAAGGGCCGGTTTAGTCGCGGAGACTTCCTAATTCACAACATCGTGGGCGCCGATCGTAAAAGCGGATCGATCGGCATGGCCGGTCTCGCCCGCGTGGGGGCCACGGTCCAGTTTCATGTGCGCGATGCCCAAAGCGCCGACGAAGACCTCCGAGCCATGCTCGCGCCGCTCGCCGGCACCGAGGTGCAAGGAGCGATGCTGTTCGGGTGCAACGGCCGGGGCACGCACATGTGGCCAAAGCCGGGACACGATGTGGGGGTGCTTCGGGAAATTCTCGGAGATATCCCCGTCGCGGGCTTCTTTTGCGGCGGAGAGTTCGGACCCATCGGTGGAAAGAACTTCATCCACGGCTTCACCGCCAGCATCGCCTTGTTCCGTGAGCCTTGAGCGGTCAATCAGTGCCGCGAGCGGAAGCGACAGGATCCCATCCCCCCTTACCAAGGGGGGACACAGGGGGGTCCAATCGAGAATCGACAATCCTCCGCACCCTTCACACCCTTCCAACTCTTCAACCTTCCAACCCCAATCCTGCGCCAGCGACCGGCCAATCAGATGGGGATGAAAGCCCGTAGCTCTTGCCGGTAAGGTACCGGCAGGTTTTCTTGGTAACCATTAAAAAGGAGCTACGGGTATGGAGAAGTTAGCGGTTTTCTTCGGTTTGGACTAGCACAAGGATTCGGTGCAAGTTTGCGTGCTGGATTGGGGAGGAAAGGTGTTGGGCAACCGAACATGCGAGAACGACCCACGACGGGTCGCGGAGTACGTTGCGACGCACGGCGGGGTGCGTGGAGCGGCCATGGAATCGTGCGAAGGGGCGGCGGACTTTGCGGAGGGATTGATCGCCGCCGCGGATTGGTCGGTGGACCTTGCCCATCCGGGCTATGTGCATCGTCTTCGGCAGAACCCGGACAAGACGGACTATTCCGACGCTCGGCTGTTGGCGGATTTGGAGCGTGTAGGGTACGTGCCCAAGGTGTGGCTGGCGCCGCAGGCGATCCGCGAGTTGCGTCGCCTGGTTCGTTACCGTCGTCAGTTGGTCAACGAGCGACGGAACGTCAAGCTGCGGGTTCGGGCTCTGTTGCGAGCGCATCGTCGAAGTTGCGCGGTCCCGCGTTGGGGGGTGGCGTGGTTTCAGTGGATGCGAGCCGTCGAGCTTCCCGAGCAAAGTCGCTGGATTCTCGATCGACATCTGGACCGGTTGCAGCAGCTCAACGGCGACATCCAGGCCGTCGAGAAGCGCTTGGAGGCGGCGACGAAGGACGACGCGGTGGTGCAGAAGTTGCTGACCCTTCCCGGGGTGGGACCGGTGACGGCCTGGGTGCTCCGCGCCGAAGTGGGACGCTTCGACCGTTTTCGTTCCGGCAAGCAGTTGGCTCGATTCTGTGGATTGACCCCGTGGAATGCGTCGAGCGGATCTCGACAGGCGGACGCGGGTTTGATCCGGGCCTGTAACCGCGATCTGCGGAGCGTGCTGATCGAGGCCGGTCACCGCTTGAAGCGTTGCGATCCGCGATGGTCGGCGTTGGCGGATCAACTGCGTCAAGCCGGGAAACCGGGGAGCGTGATCGCGGCGGCGGTGGCCAATCGCTGGATGCGTTGGTTGTACAACGAGATGACGGCGGCGCAGGCCGCATAAGCGACGCAGGTGTTGCGAAGTCGCGGTCCCGCGAAAGCTGGCGACGGTGCGCTCGACACGCTCTTGGGCTGATGTTTGAAGCTCGAAATCAGATGGGGCAGCCGTTGCATTCTCGAAGCACCCAAGTGGGCTATCTCGTTGAAAGATGGGAGAGGCTCGGATAGAAGAAGGGGACACCGGCGGCTACGTCTGCGAAACGGAAAACGGAAACGTCCGGGCCGAAGGGTCCGACGAGTGGTCGACGCTTGGAACCCCGGCCGCCGGGCTGCGGCGGGCGAGTTCCGACGAGCGACCTGCGGGCCCATTCTCGACCGCCCGCCGGTCCCGGCGACCTCATCGCCGACCGGACCGTCTCAAAAGAAAAGAGGATTGCGCGTGCAACCTCATTGACGCGACACGGGCTTTCATAGAAGAGCGTGGAGCGCGAGCGACACGACGCCTGACCCCGAAGGGGTCCGCGATAGTAGCCGGGGGTAAGCGCAGCGCCACCCCCGGAATTAAGCCGCCCCCCAAAACTCCCCCTCTCCCACCGGGAGAGGGTCGGGGTGAGGGCGCCTGCGTGCTACCGCTGTGTCAGCGGTGCGCTTCACAATCCGAAACCCATGCCTGGGCGCGAGGATTCCCAGCCGCGACCGTCAGGAAGTGCCCCCCGCGTCCTGCGCTCGCTCCCATATCTCAAATCTGAAATCCCTGTGCCCCGCTCCCCCACTCTTTAGCTTCGTGGCTCGCTTCTTCGCTCTTCGCCATTCGACATTCGCCCTTCCGCGTGATCGGTCGATCACGCGGCCCCACCGCGC
>Ga0326597_10001069_pt1 | contig 45615 bp, 39 predicted proteins | sample RVTome_12_FD_203789 | JGI IMG/M metagenome (GOLD analysis project Ga0326597, IMG submission 203789) | Soil microbial communities from uranium-contaminated site in the Upper Colorado River Basin, Wyoming, United States - RVT100D185 | ecosystem: Environmental > Terrestrial > Soil > Contaminated >...
GGTGACCGCCGGCACGGTGGTCCTGGCGACCGGCCATCCATCGAAGGAGTTCCGCTCGCTCTGGCGCCACTTCAAACCGATGCACACCTACGTGGTGCAGACCGAGTCGATGCCGGCGGCCATGCGGCGCGCGGTCGGCCGCCGCGCGGCGCTGCTGCGCGACACCGAGGAGCCGCCGCGCTTCCTGCGATGGACGCGCGACGACCGGATCATCTTCGCCGGAGCGGACCAGCCGGCCGTGCCCGACCGCGCGCGGCCGAACACCCTCGCCCAGCGGACGGGACAGCTCATGTACGAGCTGTCCACCGACTACCCGGCGATCTCGGGGATCCCGGCCGCGTCCGCGTGGGATGCCGCTTACGCCGTGACGCGCGACGGGCTGCCGTACTTCGGGCCCCACCGGAACTACCCGCGCCACCTGTTCGCGCTCGGCCACGGCCGGCACGGCGCCGGGCTGAGCTTCCTCGCCGCGCGCCTGCTGCTGCGCCACCACCTCGACTCGACCGAGAAGGGCGACGAGTGGTTCGCCTTCACGCGGACGCTCTGAACAGGCTCCAGGCATCAGGCATCAGGCATCAGGCCTCAGGACCGTCACGCAGCGTGACGCCGGAACCGGCCTGAAGCCTGGAGCCTGTCGCCTTCTTACGTCTCGTAGATCGCCCTGAGCGCCTGGTCGATCTCTGGGTAGCGGAAGGAGAACCCCATCGACAGCGCGCGCGCGGGGACGACGCGCTGGCCGCCGATGAGCAAGGCATCGGCCATGTCGCCGAGGACGAGGCGGAGCGGGAAGGCGGGCGTCCAGAGCCAGCTTGGGCGGTGCAGCGCGTGCGCGATGGCGCGGCTCAGCTCCCTGTTGGTCACGGGCGCGGGCGCGGTGGCGTTGAACGCGCCGGCGGCCTCGTCGGTCGCGGCGAGCCACCGCACCAGCTCGACCCAGTCGAGCCGGTGGATCCACGAGACGGCCTGCCGGCCGGACGCCACCGGGCCGCCGACGAAGAACCGGAACGGCATCGCCATCAGCGGAAGAACGCCGCCATCCAGCTCGAGGGGGATGCCCGAGCGCAGCAGCACGACGCGGGTCTCCGGCCGGCTGGCGCGGCGCGCTTCCGCCTCCCAGTCCCGGCAGACGTCGGCGAGGTAGTCGTCGCCGGCTGGCGACGCCTCGGTCTTCTCCGACTGATCGACGAAGCCGTAGTAGCCGACCGCCGAGCTGCTGACGAAGACGCGCGGCGGGCGCGCGGCGGCGAGGATCGCGGCCGCGAGGCTGCGCGTGGCCAGCACGCGGCTGTCGTGCACGCGCTGCTTGTGGGCGGCCGACCAGCGGCGCGCGGCGATCGACTCGCCGGCCAGGTTCACGACGGCGTCGGCCCCTTCGATCGCGGGGGCCCACGGGCCGATCTGTCCGTCCGGCGTCCAGCCGTGGCGCGTGATGCCGGGGACGCCCGTGCCGGCCTCGTGCTCGGCGGCGCCGGGCGGGAGCGAGCGGGTCAAGACGACGACCTCGTGCCCCTCCTCTGCGTAGACCTCGCAGAGTGGGCGCCCGAGGAAGCCGCTGCCGCCGGCGACCGCCACTTTCATCACGAGTCCTTTCGCCGGGCGCCTCGCCGCCCTCGGTGCGTCACCGAAATTATGAAAGGCAGCACTTGGCCATTTGACGAGTCGACCCGGCGCGAGGTTTTGGCGCCGGGCCCCGTCTATCCTAACAGCCCGTGGCAGAGGTCGCTCCACGGGCTGCGCAGGCCGTGTCGACTCTCACGGCCTGCTACCGGTTCTGCTAAACTGTTGTCACCCGGAGGAATAGAGTGCTGATGCGATCGACGCTTCGCGCCTTCGCCATCGTCGCGCTCATCTCGCCGAGTCCCGCCGCCGCGCAGGCGCCGGCGCTGACGCCGCCCGAGGGGTTCGTGCTGGACGGGATGCCGCCGGTGCCGGAGAGCGTCGCGACGGCGATGGCGCCGTACAACCAGGCACGGTATGCGACGCTCGTGGCGTGGCATCCGACGCGCCGCGAGATCCTCGTCGGCACGACGTTCGCCGAGACGATGCAGTTCCACCGGGTGGCGGGGCCGGGCATGGCGCGCACCCAGCTCACCTTCTTCGAGGAAGGGCTGGGGGGTGGCCAGCGGCGGAGCGCCAACCGCGCGATGTTCGAGCCGACGAGCGGTCGCGCCTTCGTCTTCCAGCGTGACGCCGACGGCAAGTCCAACTACCAGAACTACCGCTTCGACCTCGAGTCGGCCTCGGCGACGCGGCTCACCGACGGCCAGTCGCGCAACACGCTCGGCGCCTGGTCCACGAAGGGCGATCGGATGGCGTACGCCTCGACGCGGAGGAACGGCAAGGACTACGACCTCTACGTGATCGACCCGGCCGACCCCTCGAGCAACCGGCTGCTGGCGCGGGGCGAGGGGTTCTGGGACGTCGTCGACTGGTCGCCCGACGACCGGACCGTGCTCGCCGTCGAGGTGAAGTCGGCGGAGGAGAGCGTCCTGTGGCGGGTTGAGGTGGCGACGGGCGAGATGGTGCCGCTCTCGCCGCAGGGCGGCTCGAGGCCGGTGTCCTACGCCGGCGCGGCGTTCGCGGGCGCCGGCGAGTCGGTGTACGTGACGACGGATCAGGATTCGAACTTCCTGCGGCTCGCGCGGCTCGACCCGGCGACCGGCCGGATCGTCTCGCTCACCGACGCGATCGACTGGGACGTGGAGGAGTTCGCGCTCTCGCCCGACCAGACGCTCATCGCCTTCGTGACGAACGAGGACGGCGCCGGCGTGCTGCACCTGCTCGACGTGGCGACCGGCGCGGAGCGGCCCGCGCCGAAGGTGCCGACCGGGATCGTGTCGAACATCCACTGGCACCCGAACGGGGTCGATCTGGCGTTCGACCTGCAGTCCCCGCGCTCGGCCGGCGACGTGTATGCACTGAACGTGAAGACCGGCCAGGTCGAGCGCTGGACGTTCAGCGAGGCGGTCGGCCTCAACCCCGAGTCGTTCGCCGAACCCGGCGTCATCAGGTGGAAGAGCTTCGACGGCCGGATGATCTCCGGGATCCTGTACCGCCCGCCCACGCGGTTCGCCGGCAGGCGGCCGGTCATGATCAACGTCCACGGCGGACCCGAAGCGCAGGCCCGGCCCTCGTGGATCGGCCGGAGCAACTACTTCCTGAACGACATGGGCGTGGCGATCATCTACCCCAACGTGCGCGGGTCGCGAGGCTTCGGCAAGGAGTTCCTGCAGCTCGACAACGGGATCCTGCGCGAGGGGGCGATCGCGGACATCGGAGCGCTGCTCGACTGGATCGCCGCGCAACCCGATCTGGACCCGAGCCGTGTGATGGTCACCGGCGCGAGCTACGGCGGGTTCATGACGCTGGCCGTCGCCGCCACGTACCCCGACCGCATCCGGTGCGTGTTCGCCGGCTTCGGCCAGTCGAACCTCGTGACGTTCCTCGAGGGCACCGACCCGTCGCGACAGGATCGGCGGCGGGCGGAGTACGGCGACGAGCGCGACCCGGCGGTGCGGGCCGTGCTCGAGCGCATCGCGCCGGTCAACCACGCGGACCGGGTCAAGACGCCGCTGTTCGTCGCGCACGACAAGAACGACACGAGCGTGCCGTACACGGAGTCCGAGCAGATGGTCGCCGCCGTCAAGCCGAACGGCGCGCCGGTCTGGTACCTGCTGGCGACCAGTCAGGGCCACGGGTTGACGCGGTCGTCGAGCGTCGCCTATCTGATGCACGCCTGGGCGTATTTCATGCAGCAGTACTTGATCAACTAGGCTTGTCAGGCTGCAGGCCATTCGAGTGGCACAGGTCGTCAGACCTGTGCTGCACCGGGCCCTTCGAGTGGCACAGGTCGTCAGGCCTGTGCTGCACCGGGCCCTTCGAGTGGCACAGGTCGTCAGACCTGTGCTGCACCGGGCCCTTCGAGTGGCAGAGGTCGTCTTCGAGTGGCACAGGTCGTCAGACCTGTGCTGCACCGGGCCCTTCGAGTGGCACAGGTCGTCTTCGAGTGGCACAGGTCTTCAGACCTGTGCGTCCTGGATCCTCGACGAACCGGCGCGCGTCTCACAGCTGATGCACACACAGCCGCTTCGATCGCTCGTCGTCTCTGCGCTCGCGGGAGCGCTCGGCCTCGCCTTCGCGTCGGCGGAGGCCGGCGCCCAGGACGCCCTCCAGCTCGTGAAGGAGGGTACGCGGCTCGAGCGCGACGCGGAGTTCGACGAGTCGCTCGCGCTGTTCCACAAGGCCGTCGCGGCCGACCCGTCGTTGTTCGAGGCGCAGTACGCGCTCGGGCGGTCGCTCGATCTGGCCGGGCTCTACGACGAGGCGCGTGAGCATTTGCAGGTCGCGCTGAAGCTCGCGGACCCGAGCGCCCGCGACATGGTGCGGTCGGCGCTGGCGGTGTCGTACGCGTTCGAGGGCAAGCCGCAGGAGGCGGCCCCGTACTACAAGCAGCAGTTCGACGAGCAGAGCGCGATGGGGCAGGTCACCACCGCCGCCGCGACCGCCAACGCGCTGGCGCGGGTCTATCTCGAGGCCGGGTCGGTCGGCGAGGCCGAGACGTGGTACCGCATGGGGTACGAGGCGGGGCTGAAAACGCCCGACCTGACGCCGGCGCAGACGGACCTGTGGGAATTCCGCTGGCACAACGCCGCCGGCCGTATCGCAGCGCGGCGGGGGCAGCTCGACGCCGCGCGCGAGGCCGCCGCGCGGGCGAAGGCGGTGCTCGACCGCGGCACCAACCCGGATCAGGCGCAGTACCTGCCCTACCTCACCGGCTACATCGAGTTCTTCGCGGGGAACTACCGGCAGGCGATCGACGAGCTGTCGAAGGGCAACCTGGACGACCCGTTCGTGGCCGGGCTCATCGCGCAGGCCTACGAGAAGCTGGGGGACCGCGCGCGCGCCCGCGAGCACTACGAGATGGTCATGCGCGCCGGCGGGCACAGCATCAACGCCGCCTTCTCACGGCCCCTCGCCCGGGCGTTTCTGAAGCAGTAGGACAGCGTGACAGCGGGATCCGCCCAGAGCCCAGAGCCCGAAGCCTATTTCTTCTCCGTGACCCACCGATACACCTCTTCCAGCACCTCGACGATCTCCTCGCGGTCGCGCCGCAGATAGCGTCGCGCGCGATCGCGCGCGCCTCTGGCGGCGAACCAGGCGCGGACGGTGGCCCACACGGCCGCCTCGCGTTCGAGCGCGGCGAGCACCGCCATCGCCGCGACGGGCGTGAGAATGGCGGTCGCGAGCGCGGCGGCCCAGCCGTGCAGCGCGAAGGCCACGCCGGCCAGCGCCGCCGTCCAGGCGACGTACACCGCCGCGCCGACGAAGGTCTTGCCGGTCGCGACCACGTCCGGTTCCTGTTCGAGGCGGCGGCTGATCCACCCCGTGGCGGCGTACGGCGCGCCGAAGAGCGACAGGCCCGCGAGGCCGAGCGGCCCGAGCAGCAGCGCGATCAGCGTCTCGCGCAACGCGAAGCGGATGACGGCGCCCGGCGCCACCGAGAGGTCGAGGTCGCGGTTGCGCAGGCCGAATCGCCGCAGTCGCGCGTTGTAGGTCAGCACGCGCGACCGGATCGCATCGTAGCGGTCCGGGTCGGCGGCCCGGAGGCGCGCGATGCCGGCGGCGATCACGCGGCGCCGGTCCACGCGGTCGGCCGGCCTCCGCGAGGCCAACCGGGCCGCGGTGTACAGCCGATCCACGCGGTCCACCAGCACGGCATCGGTGAACGGATCGGCCTCGACGATCACCGCCCGCAACCGCCGGGCCATCGTCGTCGTCAGCCGCTGGACGGCGCCGGGCTCGGGGCCGGCGGCCGCGTCGGCGGGATCGACGCGGAAAGGCTCGCCGAAGGTGACGGTGACCCTGGAGCGGAACGCCCACTTGCGGACGAAGTCGAGGCCGGCCGGCACGATCGCCAGCGGCACGCCGCGCGACACGGCGTCGAGCGCGATGCGCGCCGCGCCGGTCTTGAGGGGCTGGAGGCGGCCGCTCGAGTGGCTCACGCCCTCGGGGAACAGGCACACGGCGGCGCCGTGAGTCAGCGCAGCGGCGACCGCACGGAACATCTCGACGTTGCGCCCGGTATCGCTGGCGTCGATCCGCCGGTAGGTCGGGACCGCGCCGGCCCGTCGCATCAGCCAGCCGAAGCCGGGCACGCCGAACAGGGTCGACTTGGCCAGGAAGTGAAGGTCGCGTCCCGCGGTCGCCCAGACGATCGCCCCGTCGAGCAGCGCGTTCGGGTGGTTCGCCAGGACGAGCACCGGGCCGTCGGGCAGCGTCGGGCCCGCCCGGTCGATGCGGTAGAAGATCGTCGCCACGCGGCGTACGAGCCAGCGAACCGATCGGACGGGCTCGCGCGTGCCGGTCATGGCGCCGGCCGCACCTCCGCTTCGGCCGCCCGGGCGGCGCGCTGGCCTTCGCCGACGTTCACGAACGCCAGCAGCGCGCCGCCGACGACGAAGAAGGCGATCACCGACAGGATCGCGCTGCGGCTCGAGCCGGTCAGCCCGACCATCGTGCCGAAGATCGCCGGCCCGAAGATCCCGGCGAACTTCTCGAAGACGCCGAAGAAGGCGAAGTACTCGGACGATTTGTGGCGCGGGATCATGTTGGCGAAGAGCGACCGGCTGAGCGCCTGCGCGCCGCCCTGTACCATGCCCACCAGCACCGCCAGCATGAGGAAATGCGCCGCCGTGCGCATGTTGTAGCCGAGCACGGCGATGCCGACGTAGACCGTGAGCGCGAGGAACACCGAGCGCTTCGCACCGATGCGCCCGGCCAGCGCGCCGAACAGGAAGGCGAACGGGATGCCGACGAACTGCGTGATCACGAACGCCGCGATGAGCGGCGCGCGGTCGAGCCCGATCTCCGTGCCGTAGGTGGTTGCCATCCGGATGATCGTCTGGATGCCGTCGTTGTAGATGAGGAACGCGAGCAGCATCAGGAAGGCGTGCTTGAAGGTCCGCAGCTCGCGGAGGGTGCCCGCCACCCGGACGAAGCCGGCCGCCACCGGGTTTTCGCCGGCGCGCTCCCCCTCGACCAGGCGCCGCGGCGGCTCCGACACCCGCCGGAACAGCGGCACGGCGAACGCCAGCCACCAGACGGCCACGCTGAGGAACGACGCGCGCACGGCCGTCTCGGCGTTCGCCAGGCCGAACCACTCGGGTTTCTGGATCCAGGCCAGGTTGATCGCCAGCAGCAGCCCGCCGCCCACGTAGCCGAGTGCGTAGCCCGCCGTCGAGACGCGGTCCATTTCGTCGGGCCGCGCGATGTGCGGCAGCAGCGAATCGTAGAACACGAAGCTGCTCGCCACGCCGACGTTGGCCAGCACGAACGTCGCCGAGGCGAACGTCACCTCGCCCGGGCCGATGAAGAACATCGCGGCCGTCGCGACGACCCCGACGCCAACGAAGAGGCCCAGCATTCTCTTCTTCACGGCGGCGAAGTCGGCGATCGCGCCGAGCACCGGCGCCGACACCGCGACGATGGCCATGGCCAGCGAGGTGATCCAGGCGAAGCGCGCGGTCGCCTGCGCGGCGGTGAGCCCCGACGCCACCGCGACCTCGTGGAAGTAGATCGGGAACACGGCGCCGATGATCGTCGTCACGAACGCCGAGTTGGCCCAGTCGTACATCGCCCACGCGCGCAGCTCCGGGCGATGCAGGCCGAGTCGCTCCAGCAGACCGACATGGTTGCTCATACGCGGCGCCTGTTCGGGAACGCAAAGGACGCGACGATTAGCCCAGAGCTGACAAGAACTGCGTCAGTGCCTGGTTCTTGGTGCTTCGTGCCTGGCGGGTTCTTGGGGCTTGGTGCTTGGTTCGTGTCCGGTACGCCGCGGTCGCCGCGGCCGATCGCCCCTGGTGGCCGGAAGCCGGAGACGGGCCGGGGGAACTCCGCACCAGGGACCAAGCACCAAGAACGAACCAAGCACCAAGAACGAAGAACCAAGCACCGACACCTTTCTGTCTCTAGTACGTCTTGCGGGCCACCCATTCCCGCGTCAGGGAGTCGACGACGACGTAACGGCCCGCCTCGCGCATCAGGATCTCGTGGCGGATGAGCGCGCCGAGGCAGGCCTGGACGGTCGAGGCGCCGCCGAGCCGGTGCCGGGTCCGGACGTCGGCCGACAGCAGCTCCCGGCCGTCCTCGACGACTGCCGCCCGCAGCGTGGCGCGCTGGGCGAGCGTCAGGCTCTGCCAGGACTGCTCGAACAGCGTGTCGTACTCGGCCAGCAGCCGCTTGAGCGTGGCGTGCAGGTCGTCGAGCTTGACCGTCTTCCGGCCGGCCACCTTCGCATCGTCCCAGGTCTCGTGGGCGAGCCGCTGCACGTCGTACGGCATGTTGCCGGCCAGATCGACGATGGCCGGGCCGAGCCCGGCCTCGGGCTTGAAGCCCGTCCGGCGGAACCGGCCGTCGATGAAGTCGCTGAAGCGGTCGGCCGGGATGCGCTCGAGGCGCATGACGGGACCGGCCTTGTAGAAGGGGCGCTTGCGGCCGAGCATGCGCTCCATCAGGGTCGGCTCGGATCCCGCGAAGACGTAGCCGACGTCGCGCTGGTGCTGGACCGCCGCGCGCAGCGCGTGCTCGATCTGGCCGCCGTCGAAGCCGGCGATGGCCTGGAACTCGTCGAGCGCGACGGCCAGCCGGCGGCCGCGCCCGGCGGCGATCCGGGCGGGCATCGCGAAGACCTCCTCCGCCAGGCGCGCCTGGTCGCGCGCGGTGCGGACCGTCGGAAAACTGATCGCCAGCCGCCGCTTGCCGGCGGTGTCCGCCTCGACCCGGACCTCCGGCCTGACCGAGGTGAACAGCTCCGTCAGCCACGCCGTCATCCGATCGAGCCGGGTCTCGGAGGCGACCAGCGCGCGGGCGTAGCCCTCCAGGAAGGCGACGTACGAGCTGTAGCTGCTGACCGTCACCTCGACGGTGAGGACCGAGCGGCGGGCCATGGCGCGCATGGCCTGGCGGATGAGCGACGACTTGCCGAAGCGCCGGGGCGAGATCAGGAACACCTTCTGACCCGCCGCGAGGTCGCCGACCAGGCGGTCCAGCTCCTGTTCGCGATCCACGAACGACGAGACCGGCGTGACTTCGCCGTAGACGAAGGGGTTCATGGCGCCTTGCCGGACGTTACGTGAGATACCGTAATGATGACGGAGTTTACCATAACGTCCGGCCCGCGGGCGGTCAGCCGCCCGGGCCGCCGCCGGCGAGCGCGGGCGGCGGCCGCCACAGGTAGATCGCGCGGGCGCTCCAGGCGGTGCGCGCGGTCGTGAGCCAGTCGGGCCGCCGCGCGTCGATCTGGCCGGGCAGGCGAATCGAGGTGACGACGACCGCCGCCTCGGTCGCCACCGCGGCGGCGGCCGGCTCGAGGAACGCGCGGAATTCGAGCCCGTCGGCGGGCACGGCGACGAACGTCGCCGACCAGTGGTGGCCGGCGCCGAGCCGGCCGGGCAGGTTCGCGCCGAGCGGCACCACGCCCGGCGGCAGCACGAACGTCACGGTGAGGCCCGGCTCGAACGGCGTGATCCGGATCGTCAGCTCGATGTCCTGCTCGCGCGTCCGGACGGTGGAGACGGCCTCGGCCGGTGGCAGGCGGCCCGCCAGGGTCTCCGCGCGGAACACGAACGGCAGCGGCGCCCGCCGGATCGGCAGGCTCGTGGGCACCGCCTCCCGCGTGGGCAGCCAGTCGAGACCGGACCCCTCGCCGAGGTCGATGCCGGGCTCGAGGCCCGCGACCTCCCAGAACGCCCGGCCGGCGAGGCTGTCCTGGATGAACCGCACCTGCCGCCGCAGCGGCCGGTCGGCCGTGTACGCCGGGGCGGCGTACGCCAGCGACCCGGCGATGACCACCGCCAGCAGACACGACGCGGTGACGACCGGTGGCCGTCGCGTGAAGCTCACCGCGGCCAGCATGGCCACCAGCGGCGGCACGATCATCACAGCGCCCGCGACGACCAGCCCTGGATACACCCAGATCGGCGTCACGATCGACAGCCGTCCGAACACGACGACGACGAAGTGGAAAAGCAGGTGCGTGTCGCGAAGCCAGAGGAGCGCGGCGATCGCGAAGACGACGACCGAGAAGGCGGCGAGCGCGCGCCCACCGCGAGGCTCGCGCTCCGGTCGCTCCGGGTCGGGCGGCGTCGAAGGCCGGGCGCGCGAGAGGGGCGTCAGGACCGTCGCCAGCGCCGCGGCGGCGAGCGGGACGACCCACAGGAACGAGGCGGCGCGCGCCATCCAGACCGAGGCGGCGGCGAGCACGATCCACACGGGAAGCGTGAAGCACCAGACGACGGCCGGGTGTCGCACGCCGCGCAGAAAGGCCGGCAGGATCGTGCCGAAGCGGAAGACGCCCCACCCGGCGGTCACGCCCATCGCGACGAGCAGCGCCAGCAGCCCATCGGGACGCGCGTACCACGGATGGTGGACCTCTCGCGCCATCCGCAGCAGCCAGATCGCGCCCACGAGCGCGGCCAGCACGGCGGCGATTCCGACGAGCGTCCACACGAGCGTGAGCAGCAGCCGGCCGAGGCCCTCCAGCCGTACCGCCTCGCGCGCCACGCGCCACCATCCCACGAGGCCCAGGAGCACGGCCAGCAGGGCGCCGGCCCAGGCCGTCACCGGGCCGTAGCTCACGGCGGTCCGTCCGGCCACGTCGAAGTAGACCGGCTCGTCGTCCGAGCGCCGCGTGAGGTCGATCGCGTCGAGCGCGCGCACGATCTGGATGGTGTTGTCACCCGCCTGCCGCAGGCTCGCGCTCGGGACGCGGTCCGGCGTGTCGCGGTCGGTGTGGTAGCCGTAGCCGTTTGCCGCGAGGGCGAAGTTGAGCCCCGGGATGTTCCGGAGCTTGAACATGGAGAAGTCGGTGTCGTTCGGCAGCCGGCGGTACACCTCGATGCCGAGCGACGAGCCGCGCGGGTGCGGCGCGTGACGGGCCCAGACGTCCGTGAGCCAGGCGTTGTTCGGACCGGTCTCGAAGAGGAGGGCGGGTCCGGCCGAGCCGACCGCCTCGAGGTTGAGGTAGGCGCGGATCCGTCCGCCGATCTCCGGGTCGTCGGCGGCCGCCGCGGCGCCCATCAGCCCGGCCTCCTCGCCGTCGGTGATCAACACGATCAGCGTGTGGCGGCGGGGCTCGGTGGCGAGCACGCGCGCCGCCTCCAGGCTCACCGCGACGCCGAACCCGTCGTCCGCGCCGCCGGGGCCGTCGGGCACCGAGTCGTAGTGCGACACGATCGCGATCGCGTCGGGGATCTGACCCGCCTTGACGGCGACGACGTTGGTGACGCGCGCCGAGAGGCCGAGCGGAGCGCGCCGCGCGATCGCGGGCTCGGCGCGGACGGCATAGCCGTACATCCCGAGCTGGGCGACGAGGTACTCGCGCGCCTGCGCGTTGGCCGGCGTGCCGATCCACCGGCTGCCGATACGGTCGCCCAGCATGTCGAGGTGGGCGCGGGCGTTGGCGTCGGAGAACGTGGTGGCGACGGTGGTACAGGCGCCGGACAGCAGCGCCGCCAGGAAGGTGGGGCCCCAGAGTCGCGACATGCGCAGAGCGTAGCATAGGCCGCCTTCGCCGAGGCTACGGCGGGCCAAGGAGGCCGGGTCAGATCCAGGCGTCGGCCGGGGCGGTCAGGTCGCCGCCCGCGTCGCCGGCTTGAGGTGGTAGTCGTTCATCCGGGCGACGATCTTCGGGGTCCAGCGATCGGCGAACATCCCGAATTTTGCCGCGACGTTGATGGGCGCGTAGGTCATGGTCTACCCCGGGCGGCGTGTCGCGCGACGACGGGTGGGCGCGTGAGGATCCGGCCCGTCGAGTAGAGCAGCCGGCGCGTCGGCATCCGGTCAGCGTCGAATAGCCACGTCCCCCGAGACGGAGCCGGGTCAGGCCGGCGGCGACAGCCCCAGCGTTCCGGTGTAGATGGCCATGCCCACCACGGCGTCGACGCCCATGGCGTCGAGCCGGGCGATCTCCTCGTGGGTCGTGATGCCGCCGGCGGCCGCGACCGGCCGCGTCGTGGCGCGCCTGACGTGTTCGATGGCCGCGAAGTCCGTGCCCGCCATCAGTCCTTCGGCGTCCACGTGGGTGTAGAGAAACCCGCCGCAGAACGGCTCGAGCGCCCGCACCGCCTCCGCCGCGGTCAGCGTCGTCGGGGTGCGCCAGCCGTGCACGACGACCAGGCCGCCGCGACTGTCGACAGCGGCGACGATCGCCTCGGGCGGCACGGCGTCCGCCAGCCGGCGGGCGAAGTCGAGGTCGGTCCGACCGTCCCGGAAGAGCGCCGAACCCACGATGACCTGGCGCGCGCCCGTGTGGAGCAGCTGCCGCGCCCGCGCGATCGAGCGCACGCCGCCGCCCACGCGGCAGGGCCGCGCGCGCACGATCCTCTCGACGAGCCCGCCGTTGTCGCCGTGGCCCATGGCGGCGTCGAGGTCGATGACCTGGACGATCGGGTACGGCGCGAACTTCGTCATCCAGCCGTCGAGATCGTCGGTCGCCAAAGCCAGACGCTCACCCTGGACGAGCTGGACGACGCGGCCTTCCTTGAGGTCGATGGAGGGGATGAGCATGTCGTCAACGTGCAATCAGGTGCACCTTGCGCCCCGTGTGCACTAAAGGAGCAGCGCGCTCCTCACGGAGTCATGCGCACCGGCACGCCCGCGCGGGCCAGGTGCTGCTTCAGATCGCGCACGCCTTTCTCCGAGTAGTGAAAAATCGACGCCGCCAGTGCGGCGTCGGCCCGTCCGTCGGTGAACACCTCCACGAAGTGCTCGAACGTGCCGGCGCCGCCCGACGCGATGACGGGGATCGGCACGGCAGCCGACACGGCCGCGGTCAACTCGCAGTCGAACCCCTGTTTCGTGCCGTCCCGGTCGATCGACGTGAGCAGGATCTCGCCCGCGCCTCGGTCCGCCGCCTCCCGCGCCCACTCGACAGCGTCGCGCGCGGCCGGCGCGCGCCCGCTCCGCGCGTACACGGCGAAGCGGTCGCCTTCACGCCTCGCGTCGACGGCGACGACGACCGCCTGGCTGCCGTAGCGGGCCGCGAGCGTGGTCAGCAGCGCGGGCTGCTCGAGCGGCGCGGTGTTCAGGCCGACCTTGTCGGCGCCCGCCTCGATCGCCGCTGCCGCGTCCGCCTCACTGCGGATGCCGCCGCCGACCGCGAGCGGGATGAACAGCTCGGCGGCGACCGCGCGAACCGTGCTCGCGAGCGCCCGCCGGCTCTCCAGCGTCGCCGTGACGTCGAGGATCACGACCTCGTCGATGCCTTCGACGTTGTAGCGGCGGGCCAGGGCTCCGGGATCGCCGGCATCGCGCAGGCCCTCGAAGTTGACCCCTTTGACGACCCGGCCGTCGCGGACGTCGAGACAGGCGATGAGACGCTTGGACAGCGTGGACTCCCGGGAGGGCACGCTCGCGGTTCGGACGCGGTCCCGCCGTTCCGGCAAGCGACCGGCGACACGCGCGAGGAAGTTGCGGAGGACCTGCAGGCCCACGTCACCCGACTTCTCCGGGTGACACTGCACGCCGGCGATCAGATCCGTCTCCACGACGCTCGCGAAGCACTCTCCGTGAGTCGTCACCGCGACCGTCGCCTGCGTGTCCGGCGCGGCGTAACCGTGCGTGAAGTACGCGTGTGCCCCCTCGTCGACGGCGTCGAGGATCCACGACGGCCGCGTCCGATGCAGGCCGTTCCAGCCGACGTGTGGCACCTTGACCGGGCCGGTCAGCGGACGGCAGACGCCGGGCAGCACGCCGAGCCCGGGCGCGTCGGGCGCCTCGGCGCTGCCTTCGAAGAGCCACTGCATGCCGAGGCAGATGCCGAGCAACGGCCGCCCCGCGTCGAGCCGCGCCCGCACGGCCCGGCGCCAGTCGTCGCCGAGCGCCGCCGTCGCGCCGAAGTGTCCCACGCCGGGCACGACGATGGCGCTGGCGTGCTGCACGTCGGCCGGCGCCCGCGCGACCCGGACCTCGACCCCGAGCGCCGCGAACGCCTTTCGCACCGACGCGAGATTGCCCGCCCCGTAGTCAATCAGCGCGATCACAGCAGCCCACTCCGTAGCCATTCCGTGGACATTCCTCGGGCATTCCGTGGGCATTCCGCGGGCATTCTTACAGCAGCCCCTTCGTGCTCGGCATCGTCTTCGCCATCCGCCGGTCCTTCTGGCACGCCATGCGCAGCGCGCGGCCGAACGCCTTGAAGAGCGCCTCGACCTGGTGATGGCTCGACCGGCCGTAGAGCACCTTGAGGTGCACGTTGGCGCGCGCGCCGCGCGCGAAGCCCTCGAAGAAGTCCTGCAGCAGCTCGGCCTCCAGGTCGCCCACTCGGCGCACGCGGAGCCGGAGGTCGACCACCGCGTGCGAACGGCCGCCCAGGTCGACGGCCGCCACGCCGAGCGCCTCGTCCATCGGCATGACGAAATAGCCGGCCCGGTTGATGCCGCGGCGCGCGCCAAGCGCCGCCGACACCGCCTCGCCGAGCGCGATGCCGACGTCCTCGACGGTGTGGTGCTGGTCGACGTCGAGGTCGCCGTCCGCCGCGATCTCCAGATCGAACGCGCCGTGCCGCGCGACCAGCTCGAGCATGTGGTCGAGGAACCGGATGCCGGTCCGCACGGCATATCGACCGCGGCCGTCCAGGCCGATCCGCACGCGCACGCGCGTCTCCGTCGTCTTCCGGTCGACTACGCCTCGTCGCACAGCACCGCCTCCATCGCCTCGAGGCACGCCTCGGTATGCTCGACGACCCCTGTGGTAATGCGGACGCAGCCCGCGCACCCGGGCTCGCCCGATCGATCGCGGATGAAAATCCGACGGCGTGCGAGGCCGGCGACCAGCTCGCTGGCGCGCTCGCCGACCCGCACCAGCACGAAGTTCGCCGCGCTCGGCCAGTACGCCAGCCCGAGGCGGTCGCACGCGGCGTAGACGAGCGCCTTCGACCGTGCCACCTGGTCCTGATACCAGCGCAGGCGGTCGCCGTCGGCGATCGCGGCGCGCAGCGCGACGGCGGCGCAGACGTTGAGGCTGTAGGGCGGCGCGAGGCGCCGAATCGGCTCCAGCGTCTCGGCGCGCGCGACGAGGGCGCCCACGCGCAGCGCCGCCAGCCCGTAGGCCTTCGCGAACGTCCGGCCGACGACCAGATTCGGGTGTCGGTCGAGCGCGTCGCCGTCGATCATCGTGTCGCCCGAGAACTCGACGTACGCTTCGTCCAGGAGGACGAGCGCGGCCGGCGCCGCGCCGGCGATCCGCTCGATGGCCTCGCGCGGAACGGGCTGCCCGGTGGGGTTGTTCGGGTTGGTCAGGAACACCAGGCGCGTCCGGTCCGTCAGCGCCGCCAGCGTCTCGTCGGTCGGAAACGAGAAATCGGCCCGAGGGGCGACGGTGACCACGCGTCCGCCGGCGCCTTCGGCGCACGCGGCGTACATGTCGAAGGCCGGCTCGATGACGACGGCCTCGGCGGGTGCGCCGCTCGCATCGCGCAGCGTCGCGAACGACGCGAGGTGCAGCCCCTCGTCGAGGCCGTTCACGAGCAGCAGCCGCGAGGTCGGCACGCCGAGGTGCGCGGCCGTGTCCTCGTACACGGCGGTGTAATCCGGGTAGAACGACGCGTCGGTGGCCGAGAGCGCCCGGATTGCCTCGATGACGCGCGGCGAGCACCCGGCGGTGTTCTCGTTGAGGTGGAGCCGCAGCCCGTCGCCGGGGTCAGGTACGCGGAGGTAGCCGGTCATGATCCCAACCTCGCCTCGATCGATGCGGCGTGTGCCAGGAGGCCTTCCGCCTCCGCGAGCGTCGTCACGGTTCGCGCCAGTCGGGTCAGGCCGGCGCGCGTGAGCCGCTGGACGGTGGAGAGGCGGACGAAGTCGGCCGCGCTCAGCCCGCCGCGGAAGCGGGCGGCGCCCGCCGTCGGCAGCACGTGGTTCGAGCCGGTGGCGTAGTCGCCGGCCGCCTGGGCGCTGAATCGTCCGACGAACGTCGTGCCGGCGGTCCTGATCCGGCCGGCCATTGCGTCGCTGTCGCACACCAGGTGCTCGGGCGCCAGGCGGTTAACGAGCGCGACGGCTTCGTCCAGCGACGTGGTCACGACAATGCCGCCGTTCGCGGCGAGCGCGGCGCGGGCCGGGCCTTCCCGCGGTGTCCGTGCGGCGACCCGCGCCGCCACGGCGGCCGCGAGCCGCCGGCTCGGTGTGATCAGCAGCGCGCGCGCGTCCGGGTCGTGCTCCGCTTGCGCGACCAGGTCCGCGGCGATCCAGTCCGGGTTGCCCTGGCGACTGACGATGGCGATTTCGCTCGGGCCGGCGAAGAAGTCGATCCCGCAGTCGGCCGCGACCAGCGCCTTCGCGGCGGCGACCCAGGCGCTGCCCGGCCCGACGATCCTGTCCACGCGCGGGATGGCGCGCGTGCCGTACGCGAGCGCGGCCACGGCGTGGGCGCCGCCGACGCGGAACAGGCGCGTCACGCCCGCCTCAAGCGCGGCGGCGAGGACGACCGGCGCCGGCCGCGGGCACACGGCGACGATCTCGCGCACGCCCGCGACGCGCGCCGGGATCGCGGTCATCAGCAGGGAGGAGGGCAGCGGGTACCGTCCGGCCGGCACGTAGCAGCCAACCCGGTCGAGCGGGATCACGCGCTCTTCGACCTCGACCCCCGGGGCGACGGTCACGATCCGTCCCCGCGGCACCTGGCGCGTCGCGACCCTGCGGATGTGGCTCGCGGCGGCGTGCAGCGCGTCCCGCACCTGGCGCGGCGTCCGCGCTGCGCCTTCTTCGATCTCCCGGCGATTCACCTCGAGTGGCCCGCGGAGCCCGTCGAGCCGCCGGGCGTACTGCGCGACGGCGCGGTCGCCCCGCCGGCGCACGTCGGCGACGATGCGCGCGACGCGGCGCGCGACGGCGGGATCGCGCCCGGGGCGCCGAGCCAGCAGGCGTTCCACCGCGCGCCGATTGGTCGAGTCGATCACCTTCAGCATCTTGTGTCGTCCCTGGCCCGCCGAAGCCTTGGCGAAGGCGGCCCTGGCCCGCCGATCCCGGGCTCCGGCCCCCGGCCTCAGATCACGATCTTGTTCAACGGGTACTCCACGATGCCCTGCGCCCGTGCGGTCTTCAGCTTCGGGATCAGCGTGCGGACGGTGCGCTCCTCGATGATCGTGTTCAGCGCCACCCAGTCGTCGTCGGCCAGCGGCGAGATGGTGGGACGCTGGAGCGCGGGCAGCAGGGCCAGCACGCCCGCGAGGTCGTCGCGCCGGACGTTGAGCATCAGGCCGACGCGCCCCTGCGCCTCGATGGCGGCCTTCAGGAGCAGCGCGATGTTCTCGATCTTGGTCCGCCGCCACGCATCGTCCAGCGCACCCGGGTTCGCGATGAGTTGCGTGTTCGACTCGAGGACGGTGTCGATGATCCGCAGACGGTGTGCGCGCAGCGACGATCCCGTCTCGGTCACCTCGACGATCGCGTCGGCGAGCGTCGGCGGTTTCACTTCGGTGGCGCCCCAGGAGAACTCGACGTTCACGCTGACACCGAGGCGCTGGAAGTAGGCGTGGGTCACCCGCACCAGCTCGGTGGCGACCGTGCGCCCCTCGAGATCGGCCGGCGTGCGGAACGGCGAGTCCTCTGGCACGGCCAGGACCCAGCGCACCTTGCCGCGGCTCTGCTTCGCATAGACCAGGTCGGCGATCGGCACGACGGGGCCGCGGCCGTTGGCCGCCTGCTCGGCGATCCAGTCCTGCCCGGTGAGACCCGCGTCCAGCACGCCGTCCGCCACGTAGCGCGGCATCTCCTGCGCGCGGATCAGCATGCACTCGATCTCGGGATCGTCGATGGCGGGGAAGTACGAGCGCTCGCTCGCGTAGATGGTGAAGCCGGCTCGCGCGAAGAGCTGGATGGTCGCCTCCTGCAGCGAGCCCTTGGGAATGCCCAGTTTCAAGGTCATGTCCGTTGTCCCTACACTCGTGGCCAGCGCCCGGCGGCGCGTCCGCCGAGCGGCTCGAGCTCCCGGAAGAAACAGCTGCGTTGCCCCGTGTGGCAGACCTTGCCCTGGCCGAGGCGCTCCGCGCGCACCAGCACCGTGTCTTCGTCGCAGTCCACCAGGATGCGCCGGACGGCGAGGCGGTTGCCGCTGGTTTCTCCTTTGGTCCACAGCGAGCCGCGCGTGCGGCTGAAGAAGGTCACGAAGCCGGACGTCCGCGTCCGGTCCAGCGCCTCGCCGTTCATGAAGCCGACCATGAGGACTTCGCCGGTCGTGTCGTCCTGGACGACCGCCGGGACCAGGCCGTTGAGTTTGTCGAAGTTCATCGCGTCCGCCCTTCGTCGTGTCCGGCTCCAGCCGGACCATGCGGCCCGCCTGAAAGCGGGCACCACGGTGTGATCCGTCCGTACAAACAAAAAGCCCCGCCAGGTTCGCTGGCGGGGCTCGGTGTCGTCGAGTCTGGTGGTGCTCTAGATCACACGTGGGCCTCCGCCTGCGGGGGGTGATGGTGGCGCACGTGGTGGACCCGAGCCGTCATGTCAGGCGTCAGCGTAACGGAGCTGACCTTCTTCTGTCAACCTGACTACCGGATGACGCTCTACTGGGAGCTCCTCAACTCCAAGTGAGCCGAGTCGTACGGCGCCCGGGCCGGCTGAAGCCGGCCCCTACGTCTTGGGGACCGACGCTTTCGAGTCGGCGCTGCGCCGGTCGTTGACGCCATACAGCGTGCCGGTCTTCGAATCGACCCAGATGGTGTGGGCGTCGCCCTGGCGGCCCCGCATCGTGACGTCGTGCCCCATCGCTCGCAGCGCGGCCAGCGCCTCGTCTGACAGCGCGCCTTCCTCGACGGTGATGCTGTCGGGCAGCCACTGGTGGTGCATCCGCGGCGCGTCGACCGCCTCGCGGCCGGTCATGCCGTACGCCGTCACGTTCAGGATGACGTTGAGCACCGTGTTGATGATCGTCCGGCCGCCCGGCGAGCCGGTGACCAGGGCGAGCGTCCCGTCCCTGCTGACGATCGTCGGGGTCATCGAGCTGAGCATGCGTTTGCCGGGCGCGATCAGGTTGGCCGGCGTGCCGATGTCGCCCCGCAGGTTCGTCTCGCGAGGTTTCTTGTTGAAGTCGCCCATCTCGTTGTTGAGCAGGAAGCCCGCGCCCTTCACGACCACCTTCGATCCGTACCCGCCCTCGAGCGTGTAGGTGCTGCTCACGGCCATGCCGTCCGTGTCGACCACCGAGAAGTGCGTGGTTTCGTCCGGCTCCGCGCCGTCGGTGACGGTGACGATGTCCTTGCCCAGCTCGACGCTGCTGGACGCCTTCGCGCGGTCGATGCCGCGGGCCAGCGTCGCCGCATATTCCTTCGAGGTGAGGTGGGCGATCGGCACCTCGACGAAGTCGGGGTCTCCCAGGTGACGGGCGCGGTCAAGGTAGGCGCGCCGCATCGCCTCGATCATCAGGTGCAGCGTCCAGGGCGAGAAGCGGTCGTGCGCCTTCAGGTCGAACTGCTCGAGGATGTTGAGCATCTCGACGAGCGCGACGCCGCCCGAGCTCGGCGGCGGCATCGAGACGATCTCGTAGCCCATGAACGTGCCGCGGACCGGCGCGCGCGCCTTCGCTTCGTAGTCGGCCAGGTCCTTCTTCGTGATCAATCCGCCGTTGGCCTGCATGTCGTCCGCGATGCGGTCGGCGATCCACCCGGTGTAGAAGGCGTCGGGGCCGTCGTTGGCGATGGCGCGCAGCGTCTTCGCGAGGTCGCCGAGCACGATCCGGTCGCCGGCCGTCCACTCGCCGCCGCCAGGCTTGCCGTAGGCGTCGACCGTGGCCGGGAAGCGGTCGGTCGCGAAGCCGACGAGAGAGTTCAGGCCGCGCGCGAGGCTCTCCGAGACGGGAAAGCCGCGTTCGGCCAGCTCGACGGCCGGCATGACCACGTCCTTCCAGGGCAGCGTGCCGAAGCGCCCGTGCGCGAGCGCGAGGCCCCGCACGGTGCCCGGGACGCCCGGGGCCAGGTAGCCCGCGGCGGTGAGGCTCCGATCGATCCGGCCCTGCGCGTCGAGGTACATCGTCTGCGTGCTGGCCAGCGGCGCGCGCTCGCGGTAGTCGAACGCCGTCGCGCGTCCGTCGGGCGTGCGGACGATCATGAAGCCGCCGCCGCCGATGTTCCCGGCGCTCGGGTGGGTGACCGCGAGCGCGAACGCGGTGGCCACTGCGGCGTCGACCGCGTTGCCGCCGCGATGGAGGACCGCGGCGCCGGCGTCGGACGCGAGGTCCGACGTCGAGACGACCAGGCCGGTGGTCGACGGGACGCCAAGGTCCTGTGCGGCGTGGGGTGCCGCGACGAAGAGCAGCACGAGGACGCCGGCGGCCGACAACGAGCGGGCATGGCGCAGATTCATGCGGGGAAACCTCAGGCGGAGCTTACACTGCGTTCCCGGGCGCGGCAAGAGGCGTGGCGCCGGCAGGTGTACACTCGTGGAGCGGGCCGGCGGACCCGCCGGGCGCGCCATTGGCCCGGTCCGCGCCGGCGCCTGGCAGGGAGGATCCCATGACGGTCAGACGATGGGCCAGCGTGGTTCTGTTGGCGGTGCTCGTGATCCTCACGATTCAGAACGCCCACGCGATCAGGGTGAACGTGCTGTTCTGGGGCATCGAGGCGTCGCAGGCGATCGTGATCTTCGTCAGCTTTGCCGCCGGCGCCGTCGCTGGTCTGCTCGTGCGGGGCGGCCGCCGGTCCGGCGCGACGGGATCGGCGGCGCGGCCTCCCGCGCGATCATGACCTCGGTCGACTTCACGATGGCCGTGGCGGCGTCGCCGCGCCGGATGCGCAGCTCGTCGATCGCGTCACGCGTGATCACCGCGGTGAGGCGCTGGTCGCCGATGCGCAGCCGCACCTGCGCCAGCAGGCCCTCGACGCGGACCTCCTCGACGATGCCACGCAGCTGGTTGCGGCCGCTGAGGGCGACGATCGTGCCCCGGGCCGGGGGCGCCGCGCGGACGGGCGCCCGGCCGGCCGGCGCCGCGCCCGCGAGCAGGCGATCGACCTCGGCTTCGGCGATGCGGTGGTGGCCGCCGCCGGTGCGCGACGTGCGGACGCCGCCCCGGTAGATCCACTGCTTGAGGGTGGTGTAGCTGACGCCGAGTCGGGCGGCCGCCTCGCGAACCGTGAGCAGCATCGCGGTGTCTCCCAAAACCGATTCGAATCGTTTGCAAAATAGCACAAAAGCGACCTAGACTGCGTGGCATGCGTGCTCACGGGTCCATGGCCGTGGTGTGCCTGGCCGGGCTCGTCGCGTGCGGCGGGCCGGACGCGCCGTCCCGCGACGGACCGCTCGTGGTGTCGGCGGCCATGAGCCTGCGCCAGGTCATGGTGGACATCGGGCAGGCCTACGAGGCGGCCGGCGGCGAGCGCGTGGCGTTCAACTTCGGTCCTTCGAACAGCCTCGCCCGGCAGATCATCGAGGGCGGGCCCGTCGACGTGTTCGTGAGCGCCGACGAGGCCCAGATGGGCGCGGCCGAGGCGGCGGGCGCGCTCCTGGCGGGCACGCGCATCGTCCTGCTGTCGAACCAGATCGCCGTGATCGTGCCGGCCGACCGGGCGCGGCGGCTGGCGTCGGTGCGGGATCTGATCGATCCGGGGTTCGCGCGGATCGCGGTGGGCGATCCCGACGCGGTGCCGGTGGGCGTGTACGCCCGGCAGTATCTCGAATCGGTGGGACTGTGGGCGGCGCTCGGGCCACGGCTCGTGCCGGTCACGAGCGTCCGCGCCGCCGTCGGCGCCGTCGAGAACGGAGGGGCCGACGCGGCGATCGTGTACCGCACCGACGCCAGGCTCTCGTCGATCGTCGCGATCGCGTTCGAGGTGCCGCTCGACGCGGGGCCGGCGATCCGGTACCCCGCCGCCGTCGTGCGGGCGACGAAGCGTCCGGAGGCGGCCCGCGCGTTCCTCCGGTATCTCGGTCAACCGGCCGCGCGCACGCTGTTCGAGCAGCAGGGGTTTCTCGTGGTCGAACGGACAGGCGGCGGCTGACCTCTTCCCATCCGGACGCGGTTCCATGACGTCGATCTGGGACATCACCGTTCTGACGGTCTCGCTCGCGCTGGTCGCGACGATGGTCGTGCTGCCGCCGAGCGTGCTGCTGGCCTGGGTGCTGGCCCGGCGCGACTTCGTGGGCAAGGCGCTCGTCGAGGCGCTCGTGTCGCTGCCGCTCGTCATGCCGCCCGTGGCGACCGGCGTGATCCTGCTGTATCTGGTCGGCCGGCGCGGTCCGCTCGGCCAGATGCTGGCGGCGGCCGGCATCGAGGTGCTGTTCACCCGCAAAGCCGTCGTGCTGGCGATGGCGGTCATGAGCCTGCCGCTGGTCGTGCGCACGGCGCGCGCGGGGTTCGAGCAGGTGAGCACGCGCTTCGAGGACATCGCCGCGACGCTGGGCGCCGGCCCGGCCCGGATCTTCCTCACGATCAGCCTGCCGCTCGCGTGGCCCGGCGTGCTCGCGGGCGCCGTGCTGGGGTTCTCGCGGGCCGTGGGCGAGTTCGGCGCGACCGTGATGGTCGCGGGGGCGCTTCCGGGCAGCACCCGGACGCTGGCGGTGTCGATCTACACGTTCACCGAGACCGGTCAGGACCGCGAGGCGGCCGTGCTGATCGCGGTGTCGGTGACCATCGCCTTCGCGACGATGTGGGCGGCGAACCGCATTGGGAGAACGAGGTGACGGAGGCTCGGTACTCGGGGCTCGGTACTCCCGCCTTCGCCAAGGCTACGGCGGGCTCGCCGAAGCTCAAAGAGCGAAGGCGGCGGTACTCGGGGAACGGCCCGCGACAGGTCCCGGTGAACGGCAAGGATTCACGCGCTTGATTCCTCTCGTCCTCGACTTCACGCTCACGCAAGGGCGCTTCGCGCTCGAGCTGCACGAGCGCTTCGAGGCGACCGTGGCGGCGCTCGTGGGTCCGTCGGGGGCCGGAAAGACCACCGTCCTCGACACGATCGCCGGGCTCCGGCGCCCGGACGCCGGCGAGATCCGGGTCGGCGGGCGCGTGCTCCTGTCGTCACGCGACCGGATCGACCTGCCCCCGCGGCGTCGCCACGTCGGCTACGTCCCCCAGGACGTCGCGCTGTTCCCGCACCTGAACGTGCGGCGGAACGTCCTCTACGGGGCGAACCGCGGGCGGGCGCTGCCGCCGGCGCGCGTCCTGTCGATCCTCGAGATCGACGCGCTGCTCGACCGCGACGTCGGCGAGCTGTCCGGCGGCGAGCGGCAGCGGGTCGCGGTGGCGCGTGCGCTGCTGTCGGGCCCGGACCTGCTGCTGCTCGACGAGCCGCTGACGGCCGTGGACGTCGAGCTGCGCCGCCGCATCGTGCCCTATCTGAAGCGCGTGCGCGACGAGCTGGGCGTGCCGATGATCTACGTCTCGCACGCCGAGGAGGAAGTCCGGCAGCTCGCCGACCACGTGATCCGGCTGGAAGGAGGGCGGGTTGTGGAAGTGAGAAGTGAGAAGTGAGAAGAAAAAATCATCTCCACGCCTTCTTCACCACCCGCTCGATCGGCTGCCGGGTCTGCGACGGTCGCGTCGCCTCGCGCGTCTCCATGTCGTACCGATCCCCCGGCGCGAGGAGGTAGAAGCGGCCGCCGGAGTCCAGCATCCGGCCGTGGTCGTAGATGGCCACGTAGCCCTGTCCCATCACCTCGAACTGGTTGCCGCGCACGACGATGGCCGTGTCCTCGTCGATGCCGACGCCGAGCAGCTCCGGGTGGGCCTCGATGATCTCGATGAGGTCGAACTGCCGGTTCCGCCTGAGCAGGTGCTGGTCGATCGCCACGTTGCTGATGAACCCGAGGCCCACCTCGTGGTCCCCCATCATGACCGTGTTGCCCTTCGTGTCGCCGCGCGCCAGGTACGACCCCTGAATGGTCGCGCCGGCGGACGAACCGCCGATGACCCCGCCGCGCGCGAGGAGCGCCTCGAGCTCGCGGTGCGTCCGGGTGTTCAGGTAGGAGTCGGCCAGCCGCCACTGCCGGCCGCCCCCGAACCACACGCCGCGGGCCTCCCGGATCGGCTTGACGAACACCTCGGAGTCGGCCTCGGCGCGGTCGTTGGTGTGCACCACCGTCAGGTGCGTGGCCCCGGCCTCCTTGAACTGCCGCAGGCCCGACCAGTACTGGTCGTAGTCGGCGCCGCCGCCGGCCGTCGGGATTACGACGATGGGCGCGTCCTTGCCGCCGGCGAGATCGAGGAACCGCTCGACGATCGCCTCGTCCTGCAGGCCGCCGCCGACAATGACGAGCGAGCCGCGGGCGGGTCCGGTGGTCTGGGCGGCGAGTCCGACGGGGAGCAGCAGGGCGACCGCGGCGAGCAGGGAACGGACCTTCATCGGAACCTCCGGGGCTGGTGCCCGACACATGTGCCGCCAAGCATACCGGCAGCGCGCCGATCCGCGAAAGGCCCGTCCTCAGCCGATGATGACGAACCCGCCGCTCGACCCGCCGAACCGCGGGTTCACCACGTTGTTGTAGATCGAGCCGAACGAGTAGGAGATCCCGAAGTTGAGGAAGTAGCTGTACGACGTGAAGAGCTGGCGGCGCCGAACCAGGATCTCTTCGGGAGAGGCCGCGCCGCGCGGCAGGTAGATCTGGTCGCGGAGGCGGGCGATGTCGCCGAACACGTTGAACGAGAAGCCCTTGAAGAGCCTCACGTCGGTGCTGGCGAACAGGGTCACGTGGTTCTTCTTCAGATCGTTCAAGTACTGCGAGGCCTCCGCCGAGACCTCGGCCGAGCCCCAGGGCTGCCTCAGCGAGAGCGACACGATCAGGGTCTGGTCGACGAGCGTCTCGGCGCTCCGGTCGAAGATCGTCGTCTCGTCGTAGTCGAAGCGATCCCAGCCGACCGTGTACTGAAAGGTCAGTTGCCGGCGCGTCGACTGATCGTAGGGAAACAGATTCCATTCGAAGCCGGGCGCAACGCGCACGGCCAGGTCCTGGTTGAGGAAACTGGATAATGAAATGGACGCCTTCAGGCCCGCCGACCAGCGCGGACCGAGACTGCGCACGACGAGGCCGCGCCAGCCGTAGCTGCGCGTCACGCTCAGGTACTCCTCCCCCTCGCCCAGGTCGAAGCGGCTCTGGCTGTAGTTGCCGTTCGCGGTCAGGTTGATCTTCCACGCCGCGGTGGTCCGGTTGGCCGAGACGGAGGCGCGAACCGACCGCCGGCTGCTCGACGCCTCGCCCGAGAAATTGCCTCCCGTGCTCGCGCGGAACACCCAGAAGTTCCACGGGTCGCGCTCGCCCCCGGCCACCTCCTCCTGCCGCGCCGCCGGCGGACGGTAGGTCACGTCGAGGTGCTCACCGAGCGCCGTCGAAGCCGCGTACGCCACAAGGCCGACCTTGAGCACGCGCGCGAGCCCGGCGCGGATCATGTCGCCGGTCTGGGCGGGGAGCGACACGTGGGTGAGCGTGTGCTCGATGCCGGCGTAGCGTCCAAGGCCGATGAACTTGAGGGTGTACTCCGTGCCGCCGGCGCCGGTGGCCTGCGTGGTGACCAGGACGTGGACGTCGGCGTCCTTCCGGTCGCGCACGTAGTTGATGAACGTGATTTCCTGGCGCAGGAAATCGAAGTCGCAGCGCTGGCAGTCGAGAAAGACGCGCAGCGCGCCGCTCTGCCCGGGCGGCGGCCGGCCGCCAGGCGTCTGGCCCGTGGCGGCGAGCGGCGCAGAAAGGAAGAGGATCACGGAGGCAAGGCGGACGAGGCCGATCGGCATGACGCGGATGAGGGCAGGTGTGGGCGCGTGGACGAACCTGGAAGCCGGCCCGCCTGTGGCACGGCGGACCGGCTTCCGACAAGAGGATTCTATCGTCCGCGGACGCCCGACGTCACTTCGCTCGCAGCCCGTGGAGTGACTTCTGCCACGGGCTGGCAGTGAAGCTGCGCCTCAAACCGCCGAGACGTGCGGCCCCGCGGCGCAGCTTCCCTGCTAGGCGGGCCACAGACGGCCCGCGACAGCGGGCCCTAAGACAGCTCCTAAGGCTCAGCGACGGAAACTTGCTTCATTTGTCACGGTTCCGGCCTTAGGAGATGTCTAGAACCCGCGGCCGCGGCGATTGGGCTGCGGCGACGCCTCGGCCTCCTCGATGCGCACCAGGCGGCCGTCCACGAACACGTGCCTGATCTTCGTCTCGTCGCCGAACAAATCGCCGTCGGTGACGATCACGTTGGCGATCTTGCCGGCCTCGAGCGATCCGAGACGGTCGGCCGCGCCGGCGATCCGCGCGGCGTTGATCGTCAAGGCGCGGATGGCCGCGTCGGGCGGCAGACCCTCCTTGACCGCCTGCGCGGCGTTCTTCAGGAACGCCTTCGGGTCGGTCAGCCCGACCGACTCGAACGCGAACAGCACGCCAGCCGTCTCGAGCGCGGCCGGCACCTTCGGCGCGTTCGCCCGCTGCCGGAGCACCCGCAGCGGCTCGTCCGCATCGGGCGCGAGCGTCTTGGGCCGTGTGGGGTAGTTGAGCGAGTAGACGACCCGCGCGTTGCGGGCCTTCAGCTCGGCGGCCACCTGGTCGGCTTCGAGCGCGCCGGTGATGATCGGATCGAGCTCGAACTCAGCGGCCATCTTCAGCGCGCGACGAATCTCGCGGCTCAGTCCGGCCCGAAACGCCACGGGGAGGCGGCCGCCGAGGGCGGGCGCCAGGGCTTCGAGCGAGGGGTCGTAGGCCGGACGCTGCGGGCCCGACGCCGTCCGCGCGTCGCGCTGCCGCGCCAGCCCGTAGTGCTGGCCGTCGAGGAACGCCTGGCGGACGAACGCGATGAGCCCCATCTGCGAGACGGGGTAGCCGCCGCCGCCCGGCGGCCGTTCGAGCGCCACGTGCAGCGCCACGTCGTCACGGACGACGAGCAGGCCCGAGCGCACGTCGGCCACGCCGCCGATCTGCGGCGCATCGTCGGGCGGGACGACGTTGAGCAGGGCGCTCCAGCCGGCGATGCCGGCGCCGGCCGGCCGGGCGAGCACGGTCGTGACGCCGGCGGACACGAACTTGTGCAGGTCCGCCGACTCGGTGGCGACATGATTCGCGGCCTTGAGATGCGGTCGCAGGATCACGCTGCGCTTCCACCGCTCGACCTCCTCGGTGGTCTGCGGGTCCTGGGGCTGCGGGGCGCTCGGCGCGTCGATCCCGGTCGCGGTACCCATGTCGATCAGCCCGGGGTAGACGGTGAGGCCGGCGCCCTCGATGACCCAGGCGTCGGCCGGAACGGTCACGCCGGCGCCGACGGCCTCGATGAGGCCATGACGGATGACGACGGTGCCCGACTCGATGGGGGCACCCGCCGCCGTGACGATGCGGGCGCCGCGGATGGCGTAGACGCCTGGCGCGTCCGCGCGCGCCACGAACGTCGCCGCCGCAGCCAGCGCCGCGGCGAGCATGGGAATGCAGAGTCTCGTACGCATGGTATCGTCTCAGTTCTCAGTTCTCAGTTCTCACTTCTTACCCTACTGCCTCGCCATCCACTTCTCGTACAGCGACCGGTGCGCGTTCTCGACGCCGACGTCACGGCCGCCGATGACGACGTGCGTCACCGACGTGCGGATCTCCAGCGGATCGCCGTCGGCGACGAACAGGTTGGCCATCTTGCCCGGCTCGAGGCTGCCCATCACGTCGGCGACGCCGAGGATCTCGGCGGCGTCGATCGTGAGAGCCCGGATCGCCGCGTCGCGCGGCAGACCCCAGGCCACCGAGATGGCGGCGTTGAACGGCACGAGCCGGACGTTGTTCGTGTCGCCGGTGGAGAAGCAGAACTTCACGCCGGCCTGCGCGAGCTCGGCGGCCGCCTGGTAGGAGGCCGCGTGCATCATGTCCTCCCGCGACGGGAGCGTGAGCACCGAGGTGAGAATCACCGGGACGTTCTTCTCCTTGAGCAGCGGCGCGACCAGCGCCGCCTCGGGACCGGCGTTGAGGACGATCTTCACGTTCACGCGCTCGGCGAACGCGATCGCATCCCGGATGTCCGCCTCCCGGCGCGCGCTCGTGATGAGCGGCATCGACCGGTTGACCACCGGGACGAGCGCCTCCAGGACCAGGTCGCGCTCGCGCGGCGCATCGGCCTTGGCGTATGCCCGCGCCTGGTCGAACAGCCGCGCCAGCTCGTCGAGCTTCTTGTCCCGCTCCTTCTTCAGATCGTCGTAGGCGCGGTCGCCGCCCGGCTGTCCGCCGGCCCCGCCGCCGCGTCCGCCGCCGCCGATACCGGGGAAACTGAACTGGATGCCGGCCGACGGCTTCACCGTGGCTTCCTCCCACGTCCAGCCGTCCAGCTTCATGATCGGCACTTCGCCGCCGAGGATGCCGCCTTCGGGCACGGCCGCCACGGCGGTGACGCCGTTGGCGCGTGCGACCGGGATCGCCACGCTGTCGGCCAGGTAGGCGACGCGCGTGCGCAGCTGCGGGTTGTAGTCGGGCAGCTCGCTGGTGTCGTCGTACCACCCGCCCGGGCCCGGCTCTGCGAGGCCGAGCGTCGTCGCAGCGTTGATCCAGCCGGGATAGACGTCTCCGCCCTTCGCGTCGATGATCCGCGCGCCGGCCGGCGCCTGCACGTCCGCGCCGAGCGCCTCGATGCGCCCGCCACGGATCACGATGGTGCCGCGCTCGATCGTCGGGCTGGTGACCGGATGCAGGCGGGCGTTCGTGATGGCGAGCAGCTCGCCGCCCGCGGGCTGCGTTGGGGCAGGCCGCGGCGCGGGTGGGGCCGGCGCGGCCGCCGGTCCGCCGTTGCCGCCGCCGTTCCCCGACGCCGCGTCGCCGCCGATCGCGATCGGTGATCGCTCGCCCGGCGGCGTCGTCGAGGCGCGGTCGCCCGTGGCGCTCGCCAGCGCCGATTTCTCCTTCACGAGCATCGACAGCCGCTGCTCTTCCTTGGCCCGGTCGTAGTAGGCGACGCCGTCGACGTAGGTGCGTTCGACGATCGCGTAGGAGCTGAGCGGGTGGTGGGTCCAGATGACCAGATCGGCATCCTTGCCCACCTCGATCGAGCCGACCCGGTCGTCGATGCGCAGCTGCTTCGCCGGGTTGATCGTGACGAGCGCGAACGCCTCGTCCTCGGTGAGGCCGCCCCACTTCATCGATTTCGCGGCCTCGGTGTTGAGCCGCCGGGCGTGTTCCGCGCTGTCGGAGTTGACCGACACCAAAACGCCCTTGCGGACCATGATGGCCGGGTTGTACGGAATGGCGTCGACGACCTCCTCCTTGTAGCCCCACCAGTCGGAGAACGTCGAGGCGCCGGCGCCGTGCGCGGCGATCTCCTTGGCGACCTTGTAGCCCTCGAGCACGTGCTGGAACGTCGCGATCTTGAAGCCCGTTTCGTCCGCCAGGCGGATGAGCATCAGGATCTCGTCGAAGCGGTAGCTGTGCGCGTGCACCAGCCGCTTGCCCTCGAGCACCTCGACGAGCGGCTCGAGCTGCAGGTCGCGGCGGGGCGGCGGCGCATCGGCGCCGGCCGCCTTCTGCCGCTCGTACTCCTGCCAGGATTTCTGATACGCCTTCGCGCGCGTGAAGGCGTCGCGGATCACGTACTCGACGCCGGGCCGCGTCGCGGGATACCGCCGGGGCCCCGGACGCTGGCCCGAGCCGGCGCGCTTCGGGTTCTCGCCGAGCGCGAACTTGATGCCCGGCATCGCCCCTTCGAAGACGAGCTCCTCGGCCTTCGTCTTGCCCCAGCGCAGCTTGACCACCGCGTTCTTGCCGCCGATCGGGTTGGCGCTGCCGTGCAGCACGTTGGCCGTCGTCAGGCCGCCGGCGAGGTCGCGGTAGATGTTGATGTCGGTCGGATCGAGGACGTCCTCGATGCCCGTCATCGAGCTGACCGTCGTCCCGCCCTCGTTGATGTCGTCGGTGGCGATGTGCGAGTGGGCGTCGATGAGCCCGGGCGACACGAACGTGCCCGTGGCGTCGATGACGTCCGCGTCGGCCGGTACCTGGACGTCTGCGCCGACGGCGGCGATCTTGCCGTCGCGCACCAGCACGGTGCCGCGCGGGATCGTGCCTCCGGTGACCGTCAGGATCGTCGCGCCGCGGATGGCGATCGGCGCCCCGGGGCGGGCCGCCTGGCCGGCGAGGCGCTGTCCCCCGAACGGGAGCGCCGCCGCGACGAGCCCGAGCGTGACGAGCCCGAACGTCAGGTGCGGCAAGGTTCGGCGTTTCACGGTGCTTCCTCCAGAAAAGTGGCGCGGGTGAACACGAAACCTGAACTGTACCCGGATCGGCGCGGGGGAGCAAACATCGGAGGGCACGGATCTCGCTACCATTTCCGCCGACAGCTTATCGCTCCTGTTCTTCCTGCGGCCCACGCGGCGGCGGACACGCGTCGAGCCACGCCTGCTCCGCCTCGTCGAACACCCGCGACCGCGTGAGGAACCGCACGCCCAGCGGCGCCTCGAGCGAGAACCCGCTGCCGCGGCCGGGCACGACGTCGATCAGCAGCTGCGTGTGCTGCCAATACTCGAACTGCTGTGAGCCGATGTAGAACGGGGTGCCCGCGATCTCGCCGAGATACACGTCCCGCTGCCCGATGCGGAAGTCGCCCCGCGGATAGCACATCGGGGCGCTCCCGTCGCAGCAGCCGCCCGACTGGTGGAAGAGGAGCGGACCGTGCTGTGCCTCCAACTGGCGCAGCACGGCCTCGGCCTGCGGGGTGATCGCCACGCGCGCGACGTGCGCCACGGGTGACGCCATGATCAGAAGAACCCGAGTTTCTTCGGGCTGTAGCTCACCAGCATGTTCTTGGTCTGCTGGTAGTGATCGAGCATCATCTTGTGCGTCTCGCGCCCGAAGCCAGACTGCTTGTACCCGCCGAAGGCGGCGTGCGCCGGGTAGGCGTGGTAGCAGTTGGTCCACACACGGCCCGCCTTGATGCCGCGCCCCATCCGGTAGCAGGTGTTGGCATCGCGACTCCACACACCCGCCCCCAGCCCGTACAGCGTGTCGTTGGCAAGCGCCAGCGCATCGTCGAAGTCCTTGAACCGCGTGACGGACACGACCGGCCCGAAGATCTCCTCCTGGAAGACGCGCATCCGGTTGTGGCCCTCGAAGATCGTCGGCTGGACGTAGTAGCCGTCCTTCAACTCTCCGGGATGGATGCGCCGCTCACCGCCGGTGAGGACCTTCGCGCCCTCCTTCTTCCCGATGTCCAGGTAGCTGAGGATCTTCTCGAGCTGATCGTTGGACGCCTGCGCGCCGATCATCGTCTGGGCGTCGAGCGGGTTGCCTTCGACGATCTGCTTCGTCCGGGCGACGGCCCGTTCCATGAACTTGTCGTAGACCGCGTCCTGCACCAGCGCCCGGGACGGACACGTGCAGACCTCGCCCTGGTTCAGGGCGAACATCGCGAAGCCCTCGAGGGCCTTGTCGAAGAAGTCGTCGTCAGCCTCGACGACGTCAGCGAAGAAGATGTTGGGCGACTTGCCACCCAGCTCCAGCGTCACGGGAATCAGGTTCTCTGACGCGTACTGCATGATGAGCCGCCCGGTGGTCGTCTCGCCCGTGAAGGCGATCTTCGCAATCCGCGGGCTCGACGCCAGTGGCTTGCCGGCCTCGACGCCGAAGCCCTGCACGACGTTCACCACGCCGGCGGGAAGAATGTCGGCGATGAGCTCCATGAAGGCCATGATCGACACCGGCGTCTGCTCCGCCGGCTTGATCACCACGCAGTTGCCCGCGGCGAGGGCGGGGGCGAGTTTCCACACCGCCATCAGCAGCGGGAAATTCCATGGGATGATCTGCCCGACGACGCCGAGCGGCTCGTGGAAGTGATAGGCGACCGTGTCGTGATCGATCTCCGAGACGCTGCCTTCCTGGGCCCGCAGCGCCCCTGCGAAGTACCGGAAGTGATCGACCGCCAACGGCATGTCCGCGTGCGTGGTTTCGCGGATCGGCTTGCCGTTGTCGATCGTCTCGATGAAGGCCAGCGTGTCGAGGTTGGCCTCGATGCGGTCGGCGATCTTGTTCAGGATGCCGGCGCGGTGCGCGGGCGACGTGATGTTCCAACTCTTCGCCGCGGCGTGGGCCGCGTCCAGGGCCTTCTCCACGTCTTCGTGCGTCGAGCGCGCGACCTCGCAGAGCGGCTGACCGGTGATCGGCGTCGGGTTGCTGAAGTAGCCTCCGCGCACGGGCGCCACGGACTGGCCTCCAATCCAGTTGTCGTAGCGACTGCGGATCGGGATGGCTGGCGTGAAGCCGGCGGCCAGCGTGGGGAGTGGGGCGAGAGGGGCTTTCGTGGCGACGGTACTCATATCGACGGCCTCCTTCTGGACGGGATGTGCGACTCGCACGTGACCGGCGGCGGCGGCGGGGCCGCCGCGCAGCGCAGCCTCGAATACAACGGTTGAGTTCACAGGGCCGGCGGGATCCTGGGGCCGCGCGGCGTTCGCCCAACCGAGGACGATCGTTCCCGCGAGAACGCCGATCCAGCGTTTCGTCGTGCGCACGACCTGATCCTGGCTACGCCCTCTATGAGCAGCCCTCAGACGGGCGTCGAGGCGAGCACCGCCATCCGCCTTCACGCTCACCGCGCGCTGCTCGAGGTCTGGGTGAACAGGTGCCGCTCGAACCACTCCAGGTTGTGCTCCATGGCGGCGCGGTTCGCCTTGGGCTTCGTGAGCCCGTGCCCGAAGCCCTTGTAGACGATGAGCCGCGACGGCACGCCCTGGTCCTGCAACCCCTGGTACAGCTCGTAGGCGTTCGGGATGGGGACGCGCGCGTCGTTCTCGCCGTGCTGGATCTGCGTCGGCGTCTTCGCCCCCTTGATGTAGGTGATCGGCGACGTGTCGGCGTAGATCTTCGGGTCGTCCCAGGGTGTCGCCTTCAGATACTGGCGCGTGAAGGGATGGATGTCCGTGTTGACGTAGTAGGTCATCCAGTCGGAGATGCCCGCGCCGACCGAGATCGCCTTGAACCGCGCGCTGTCGTGCGTGGCGAGGAAGGCCGAGATGTAGCCCCCCTGGCTCCAGCCCATCGCGCCCACCCGGTCGGTGTCCGCCAGCCCCTGCGCGACCAGGAAGTCGATGCCGGAGATCACGTCCCACGCGTCGCCGATCCCGAGGTTGCGCACGTTGAGCGCGCGGAACTTCTCGCCGTAGCCGGCGCTGCCACGGTAGTTCGGCTCGAGCACGAGCGCGCCGTTCGCGAGCCAGATCGGGATCGGATAGACCGAGTTCGTCGAGATGCGCCCCGGGCGCGACACGCCGGTCGGCCCGCCGTGAATCACTACGAGCAACGGGTAGCGCCGGCCAGCCTGAAAACCGGCCGGCTTGTGCAGGACCCCCTCGATCATCGCGTCGTCCTTGCTCTTCCAGGCGATGACCTCGGTCGTGCCGAGCGTCCAGCCGTCGAGCTGGGTGCCGAGCCGTGTCAGCAGCCGCCCGTCCAGCGAATCGGCCGGCGCGACGGCGATCTCGGGATAGGTCCGCGCGTCGCTGTAGATGTAGGCCACCGTGCCGAAGTCGCGCGTGAAGCTGTGGCTCGAGAGGATCGCCTCCTCCGGTCCGAGCCGCGTCGCCTCGCGCGTCGCCGGATCGAGCCGGAACAGATGCGATGCGGTGCGCTCGGAGGCGGCGAAGAAGATGCCGGGTCGGCCCCAGGCGACGAGCGAAGGGTCCTCGTCGAACGCCTTGGTGAGGACGTCGACGCCGCCGCCGCCGGCCGGGACGGTCGCGATGAGCCCGTTCGCGTAGTAGAACCACGGGCTGGCCATCGCGGTCTCGAAGGCGATCCGCGTGCCGTCGGGGGACCAGACCGGATTCGAGTCGGGCCCGTCCTGCGTGACGAGCGGGCGCACACGTGCGTCGGCGACGGTCACGACCGAGATGTCGGCGGTGCCACCGCTGGCCGGGTCCCCGTTGATCCGGTGGTCGAAGGCGATGGCGGCGCCGTCGGGCGACCAGGCGAAGCGGCCGACGGTGAACGCGCCCTCGGTCAGCCGCCGCGCCTGCTTCGTGACCACCACCACCACGTGCAGGTGGGTCATGCGATGATCTTGATCCACGATCTCGAACGCGCCGTACTTCTTGTCCCGGTTCTTCAGCGCGTCGGGCTTCGGGTCGGTCGCCGTGAAGGCGATCGACGCGTCGTCTGGCGACCAGGCATAGCTGCCGACGCCCTCCTCCGCGGCGGTGATCGCCTCGGCCTCGCCGCCGGTCGGGTCGATCCGATAGACTTGTCGCTGCCCGTCGCGATCCGACACGAACGTGACCCACCGGCCGTCGGGCGACCAGGCGGGCGCGCTGCTGGCCTTGTGGCCGCGCGTCAGCTGGCGCGGCTCGCCGCCCTGCGTGGAGACGAGCCAGATCTGTGTCTCGTAGGCATCGTCTTCCCAGTCGGTCTCGCGAACGGTGTAAGCCACGAACCGGCCGTCGGGCGAAATGGCGGGGGAGCCGACACGTCTGACCTCGAGCAACTGGTCGATGGTGGGCGTCTGCTGCGCCCGCGCCGCGACGGCGCTCAGCGTGAATCCCAGGATCATCGCGGCGGCGGCCGCGCGCCGGCGGAACGGGAAGTCGTGTGCCATCGCAAGACCTCGACGGGCTGCAGGCCGGGCGCTCCAGTTCCCGAGCCGCGAGTCCCGGGCCTCGAATCCCTGGGTCCGCAGGTTCCAGATCTGTGAGCGATCCAACAGCGGGGTGAGCAGCGGGGCTTTCCGGACGGCCCCGTCTGGTCTAGTATAGAGACTTCAGCTCATCACGACAGGAGTTCCTGCGTCGCGTCCAGAACGGGCCGGCGCACCCGTGTGCCGCGAGAGGAGGGTGCGGGGGCTTCGCGGAGCGTGCGAGGGCTTCGCTGGGGGTGCGGGGGCTTCGCTGGGCGTGCGAGTGCTTCGCCGAGCGTGCGAGGGCTTCGCTGGGGGTGCGAGGGCTTCGCCGAGCGTGCGAGTGCTCCGCTGGGGGTGCGGGGGCTTCGCGGAGCGTGCGAGGGCTTCGCCGAGCGTGCGAGTGCTCCGCTGGGGGTGCGGGGGCTTCGCCGAGCGTGCGAGTGCTTCGCGGAGCGTGCGTCCGCACGGCAAGAGCCCACGCGCACCCCCAGGTCGGCACTCGCACCCCCAGGCCGGCACGCGCACCCCCAGGCCGGCACGCGCACCCCCAAGGCTGTACTCGCACCCCCAGGTCGGCACTCGCACCCCCAGGTCGGCACGCGCACCCCCAGGTCGGCACGCGCACGGTCGGCATTCGCCTCGCACGGCAAGAGTCAGGCCGCACGCCCCACCCGCACGGCACCGCGAAGCTACGTCCGGTATTCCGCGTTGATCCGCACGTACTCGGCGCTGAGGTCGCAGGTCCAGACGGTGGCCTCGCCCGGCCCGCCGGCGCCCAGATCGATCTCGATCGCAATGTCGGTCCCGCGGAGATGCGCGGCGGCGGCGGGGGCGCGGTCGTCGTGCGGGAGCCCGTCGCGGAACAGCTCGACGCCGCCGACACGGACCGCCGCGCGCTCGGGGACGAACACCACGCCCGCGCGGCCGGCCGCGGCGACCAGGCGGCCCCAATTCGGGTCGCCGCCGTGCACCGCCGTCTTCACGAGCAGCGAGTTGGCGATCGTCCGCGCCGCCTGACGCGCCGCGGCCGTCGAATCCGCGCCGATCACCCGGACGGTCACCAGCTTCGTCGCACCCTCGCCGCCACGCACGATCGCGACTGCCAGTTCCCGTGCGACGGCGCGCATCCCCGCGACGAGCGCCGGGTACGCGGCCTCGTCAATCGTCACGCGGCTCGACCCGCTCGCCAGGGCGATCACCGCGTCGTTCGTCGAACACTCGCCGTCGACGGTGATCGCGTTGAACGTGTCGGCGACCGCTTCCCCGAGCGCGCGCTGGAGCCGCAGGGGCTCCACGTTCGCATCGGTCGTCAGGAACGCCAGCATCGTCGCGAGGCTGGGCTCGATCATGCCAGAGCCCTTCGCCATCCCTCCCACCGTGAACCGCCCGGCGGGGCTGTCGACGGTCACCGCGTGCGACTTGGGCCACGGGTCGGTCGTCATGATGGCGCGCGCGGCGTCGGCGTGGCCGTCGCGCGACAGCCGGCCGGCCGCCTCCGCGATGCCCGCGCGCACCTTCGCCAGGTCGAGCGCGACGCCGATCACGCCGGTCGAGGCGACCAGCACCTGTTCGGGCGGGCAGCCCAGCCGTCGGCCCGTTTCCGCGGCCATCTCGCGCGCGGCGTCGAGTCCGGCCGGGCCGGTGCACGCGTTGGCGCAGCCGCTGTTGACGACGACGGCCGTCGCGACGTGACCCGACCGGGCCAGGTGATCCTTCGCGACCAGCACCGGCGCCGCCTGGACCTGGTTGGTCGTGAACACCCCCGCGGCGCTCACCGGACCGTCCGCGACGAGCAACGCCAGATCGAGGTCCGCCTTCTTGATGCCGCAGCGCACGCCGGCCGCGCGGAAGCCGGCCGGCGCGGTGACGCCGCCGTCGATGGACCGGATCATGACCGATCGAGCGAGAACGACATGGCGTACTGGCCGCAGCGGCGGAAGAGCGGGCAGGCGTGGCAGTCGGTCGCGATCTTCTCGGGAAGCCACACGTGCGGCACGATGGAGAACCCCCGACGCACGAAGCGGGTCGGCTGGTGTGTGAACGCGCAGAGCGTCCGGTAGCCGTCGATTCGCGCGTGACGCTTGAGCGCGTTCACCAGGTGGGAGCCCAGGCCGGCGCCCCGGCAGCGCGCGTCCACCACCAGCGAACGAATTTCGGCCACCGCGGCGCTGAGCGGCGCCAGCTCGCCACACCCCACGACCTCGTCCTCTTCGGTCGTCAGCACGAGGAAGCGGCGCGCGTGGGCCACCAGCTCGTCGAGCGTGCGGGGCAGCAGGTGACCCTGCTCGAGGTTCGTCGCCACCAGCGCAAAGATGGCCGGGGCATCGTCCGGCGTCGCGACCCTGATCGTGACCGCGCCGGCGACGACGGCCGCCGGGGGCGACGCGGCGCTAGTGGCTGTGGTGTGCGTCTGCACCGACGCCATGGGCAGTCTCCTTACCGAAGGCGGCCGCGAGCGCCGCGGCCAGCCGCTCGAGACCCAGGTCGATCTCCTCCGCCGCGATCGTGAGCGGCGGCAGCAGCCGGATGACGCTGCCGGCCGTGCGGTTCACGAGCAGGCCGCGCTCGAGCGCGGCCTCCACGACCGGCGCCGCGTCGCGATCGAGCGCCACGCCGCGCATGAGTCCGGCGCCGCGGATCTCGAGGATGGAGCCGAAGCGAGCCGCCAGCCGGTTCAAGCCCTCTTCGAGGTGGGCACCGGCGCTGCGGACGCGATCGAGCAGGCCGCCGTCGACCAACTCCTCGAGGAAGACGAGCGCGGCGCGGCACGCCAGCGGGTTGCCGCCGTAGGTCGTGCCGTGGTCGCCGTGCGCGATGGCGGCGGCGACCTCGGCGCTGACGAGGGCCGCGCCGACCGGCACGCCACCGCCGAGCGCCTTGCCGAGCGCCATCAGATCCGGCTTCAGCTCCAGCGTCGTCGAGTGGAAGCAGACGCCGGTGCGGCCCAGCCCGCACTGGACCTCGTCGGCGATGAGCAGCGCGCCGGTGCGCTCGCAGGCGTCACGGACGGCCGCCGCGAAGGCGGCGGAGATCGGCCGCACGCCTCCCTCGCCCTGGATCGGCTCGAGGATGATCGCGGCCGTCTCCCGGGTCACCGCCGTTTGCAGCGCCGCCGGGTCGTCCGGAGACACCCAGCTGACGCCGGGCACGAGCGGCGCGAACGGCGTGCGGTAGTGTTCGTCCCAGGTGACCGACAGCGCCCCGAGCGTTCGGCCGTGGAAAGCGTGTTCGAGCGCGACGAGGCGGGGACGCGGCTCGCCTCCGGCGTGCCAGTACCGCCGCGCGAACTTCAGACAGGCCTCGTTCGCCTCGGTGCCGCTGTTGCAGATGAACGCGCGCGCGAGCCCGGACAGCTCGGCGAGACGCGCCGCCAGCGGCGCCTGCCACGGGTGGTGGTACAGGTTCGACGTGTGCACGAGCGTCGCCGCCTGCTCGGCGACGGCGGCCGCGAGGCGCGGGTGTGCGTGGCCGAGCGAGGCGACGCCGATCCCCGACAGCAGGTCGAGGTAGCCGCGGCCGTGTGCGTCGTACAGCCAGGCGCCCTCGCCGCGCACGAACGTCACCGGCTGGCGGCGGTACGTCTGCAGAACGTGCGCCGCGTCGAGCGCCTGAATCCGGTCTGCCTGGTCCTTCATCGCGGATGTCCCGAGAGCCGCTCGTGCCAACGAGGTCCGGCCGGCGCGTCGTCCGTCGTCTGTTCAGGATTCGGCCGACCATGGGCGGCGACGATGCGCGTGCCGCGCGACTCCGTGATCGGGCCAGGACCCCGCCCGTCCACGATCCGGACGTCGGCCACGCCGGCGGTCGCCGCCCGCCGGCACGCGTCCAGCTTCGCCACCATGCCGGCGCTGGCCTCGCCGCTCCGAACGAGGCGCTCGATGTCGTCGCGGTCGAGTAAGTCGATCGTGGCGCCTTGCGCATCGAGGACGCCCGGGGTGCCGCCCGCCACCATGAGGCGGTCGGCGCCGAGCGCGGCTGCAAGATGGGCCGCCCAGGTGTCGGCGTTGACGTTGTAGAGCTCGCCGTCCGCCGAGGCGCCGAGGCTGGCGACGATCGGCACGTACCCGCGCGCGACGAGATCGAGGAGCAGCTCGGGGGCGCCGGCGTCGAGCGGGGCGCCGACCAGGCCCAGGTCGACGGTACCGCCGGTGGCGGCCTGGTGGGGCGGCGCCGGCCGAACGAGGCCGATGAGCGCGTCGGCGCCCGTGAGACCGACACCGCGGCCGCCGGCGGCCGAGACGGCGGCGACGAGCTGCGTATTGAGCAGTCCGGCCAGCACCGACACCACCACGTCGAGCGTGGGGCCGTCGGTCACGCGCAGGCCGTCGACCGTCCGTCTGGGGATGCCGCGGATCGCGAGCTCCGCGTCGATCGTGCGCCCGCCTCCGTGGACGACCACGAGCGGGCCGTCCGCGGCGAGGCGGACGATCTGGCGGGCCAGGCGCTGCCGGTCGTCGGGCCGCTCGATCAGCTCTCCGCCGAGCTTCAGGATCGTGGTCCGTGCCGCCATCACTCGAGTCCCGCCCGCTCGTCGAGGTCGAACGCGACGTTGAAGTTCTGCACCGCCTGGCCCGCGGCGCCTTTGATGAGGTTGTCGATGCAAGCGACGATGACGAGGCGGCCGGTGTCGCCATCGACGCGCCAGCCGATGTCGCAGAAGTTGGTGTGGGCGACGTGCTTGATTTCGGGCAGCGCGTCGCCGGTCAGCCGGACGAACGGCGCCTCGGCGTACGCGGCGTGGTACGCGGCGGCGACCTCGCCGGACCCCGCGCCGGCCCTCAGGCGCACGTAGATGGTCTCGAGGATCCCGCGGTCGAGCGGCACCAGGTGCGGCACGAAGGTCACGTCGAGGCCCAGCCCCTGCTCGATCTCCGCGGCGTGGCGGTGCGCGAACACGCCGTAGGCGCCGACGTTGCCGTGGCATTCCGAGAAGTGGGTGCGCTCGCTCGGGGTTTTGCCGGCGCCGGACACGCCGGACTTGGCGTCGATGACGATGCCGGCGTCGGGCCGGAGCAGGCCGGCGGCCTGGAGGGGGCGCAGCGCGAGCAGGGCGGCGGTGGGGTAGCATCCCGGGCAGGCCACGAGCCGGGCGTCGCGCACCGCGGCGCGGTCCAGCTCCGTGAGGCCGTAGGTCGCGCCGGCGGGCGGCTCCGGCGAATGGGGGTACCAGCGCTCGCGGAGGGCGCGGTCGCGGAGCCGGAACGCGCCGGAGAGGTCGAAGACGCGGAGGCCGGCGGCGACCAGGGCGGGTGCGAGCTGGGCGGCGGCCTGTTCGGGCACGGCGAGAAAGACGGCGTCGGCCTCGGCGGCGAGGCGGCCGGGGTCGAGCGGGGCGACGTCGCCCCGCCAGATGCGGGCCAGGGCGGAGGCGGGGCGGCCGCCGTTGGCGCCGGAGGCCATGGCGAGGCGCAGGTCGGCGGCCGGGTGGCGCGCGAGCAGGCGCACCAGTTCCTGCCCGGCGTAGCCGGTGGCGCCGGCCACGCCGACCCTCGGGGCTGCATAACTATTCATTGCTATGACTACTTATACACGCGCCGGCCCGCGGCCGTCAACGGGCGTCGATCGCCCCTGCTCCCGGGGGCTTCCGCCGGGCGCGCGTCGCCGCCGGCGGGGTTGTTGTATACTGATTCACGCTGGTGCATAATTATGAAGGCTTACCGGCAGTCGATCGTGCTCGACCTCGTGGATCGCGAGGCGATCACGAGCCAGGAACAGCTCAGACGCCGCCTGCACGGCCGCGGCGTCTCGGTCACCCAGGCGACGCTCTCGCGAGACATCAAGGAGCTGGGCCTGGTCAAGCGCGCCGCCGACGGCGCGTACTCGCGGCCGGGACACGGCGGCACCGGCCGGGTCCACGAGACCCAGCTCAAGCGGACCGTCGGCGAATACCTCCGGCGCGTCTCCCGCGTGCAGCAGCTCCTCGTCCTGCGGACCGACCCGGGGCAGGCCCAGCTGCTGGGGATCGGCATCGATCGGGCGATGCTGGCCGAGGTCGTGGGCACGATCGCCGGCGACGACACCGTGCTCGTCGTCGCGCCCGACGGCCGCCGCGCGCGCACGCTGGCGCGGCGGTTCGAAACCTGGGCGAAGTCGCGCGGGTGAGCACGCTCGCGGCGCACGCAGGCCGCGCGGACGCGGCAGGAAAAGGGGACGAGACGATGAAGCGGATCGTGTTGGCGTACTCGGGCGGGCTCGACACCTCGGTGGCCATCCCGTGGCTGGCGGAGAAACACGGCGCCGAGGTGATCGCGGTGACACTCGACCTCGGTCAGGGCAAGGAGCTCAACGACGTCCGCGAGCGCGCGCTCGCGGTGGGTGCCGTCCGGGCGCACGTGATCGACGTGCGGGAGGAGTTCGCGCGGGACTTCATCCTGCCCGCGCTCCAGGCCGGCGCGGTCTACGAGGATCGTTACCCGCTCGCCACCGCGCTCGGCCGGCCGCTCATCGCGAAGAAGCTCGTCGAGATCGCCGGTATCGAGGGCGCGACCGCCATCGCCCACGGCTGCACGGGCAAGGGCAACGACCAGGTGCGCCTGGACGTCTCGGCGCGCGCCATCGAGCCCGACATCGCCGTCGTCGCGCCGGCGCGCGAATGGGGGATGACGCGGCCCGAGGAAATCGCCTACGCGCACGCGCGCGGCATCCCGGTGCCCGCGACCGTCGACAGCCCGTACAGCACCGACGCCAACCTGTGGGGCCGCTCGATCGAGTGCGGCGTGCTCGAGGACCCGTGGGCCGAGCCGCCCGAGGAGATCTACACGCTGACGAAGTCGCCCGGCGACTGCCCGGATCTGGCCGCCTACGTCGAGGTGGAGTTCGAGTCGGGCGTGCCGGCCCGGATCAACGGCGTCCCGATGCCGCTCGTCGAGCTGATCGACAGCCTCGAGACGATCGCCGGCGCGCACGGCGTCGGCCGCATCGACATGGTCGAGAACCGGCTGGTCGGCATCAAGTCGCGCGAGATCTACGAAGCGCCGGCCGCCGTCGTCCTGCACGCGGCCCACCGTGAGCTCGAGGGCTTCGTCATCGCCCGCGATCTCGAGCGCATCGCCCGCGACCTCGGCCGCACCTACGCCGACCTCGTCTACAACGGCCTCTGGTACTCGTCCACCCGCGAGGCGATCGACGCGCTGGTCGCCAAGGTGCAGGAGCGGGTCACGGGCACGGTGCGAATCAAGCTGTTCAAGGGCACCTGCACGGTCGTGGGCCGGACGTCGCCCTTCGCGCTCTACGACCACGGCCTGGCCACCTACGACGCCGGCGACCTCTTCGACCACAGCGCCGCGGTCGGCTTCATCAAGATCTGGGGCCTGCCGATCGAGACGATGACGAGGAAGTCGAGGGCGGAGGCGAAGGCGGCGGGCTGAGGCCCCATGTCCCATCTCTGGTCCGGACGATTCGACGGCGATCCCGACAAGGACGTGTTCCAGTTCGGCGCGTCCTTCCGCTTCGACCGGCGCCTCATCGACGACGACGTGACGGGCAGCCTCGCGTGGGCCGAAGCGCTGGGGCGCGCCGGGGTCATCAGCGAGCAGGACGCGCACGATCTCGCGACGGCCCTCGAGGAGCTGCGCGAGCAGGGACGCTGGGACGCCACGCTCTTCGACCAGGCGGCCGACGAGGACGTGCACGCCTTCGTGGAGCGCAAGCTCGTCGAGCGCGTCGGCGAGGCCGGGCGCCGCCTGCACACCGGGCGCTCGCGCAACGAGCAGGTGTCGGTGGACCTGCGGCTCTACCTCAAGCGGCGCATCCCTGCGCTGCAGGCGGCGGTCAGGGATTTGGTCGCCGCGCTCGCCGATCGCGCCGAGGCGTCCGGCGACGCCCTGATGCCGGCCTACACCCACCTGCGCCGGGCGCAGCCGGTCCTCGTCGCGCACTTCTTCCTCGCGCACGCCTCGGCGATCCGGCGCGACCACGCGCGCCTCGCCCTCGTCCTCGACGAAGCCGACGAGCTGCCGCTCGGCTCGGGCGCGATCGCCGGCACGAGCTACGCCATCGACACGACGTGGCTCGCCGAACGGCTCGGCTTCTCCCGGATCGTCGCCAACAGCATGGACGCGGCCGGCGACCGCGACTTCGTATCGAGCTTCCTGCACGCCTGCGCGCTCGCGCTGGTGCACCTCAGCCGGCTCGCCGAGGACCTGATCATCTACACGAGCGAGGAGTTCGGCTACTTCGAGCTGGCCGACGAGGTGGCGACCGGCAGCAGCCTCATGCCGCAGAAGAAGAACCCGGATCCGCTCGAGCTGATTCGCGGCAAGGCCGGGCGCGCCATCGGCCACCTCGCGGGCTGGCTGGCGACGATGAAGAGCGTGCCGATCGGGTACTGCAAGGACCTGCAGGAGGACAAGGAGCCGCTCTTCGACGCGGAGGACACGCTGCTGGGGTCGCTCGGCGCCGCGACGACGGTCGTCGCGACGCTCACGCTCAACGACGCGGTGGCGGCCAGGGCCTCGTCGGGGCTGCCGCTCGCGACCGACGTGGCCGATTATCTGGTGGGGCGCGGCGTCGCCTTCCGCCGGGCGCACGAGATCGTCGGCGGCCTGGTGCGCCAGCTCGTGCGCGACGGGCGCGACTTCTCGTCGCTCACGCACGACGAGTGGCGCGCCCACAGCCCTCTGTTCGACGCCGACATCACGAGCCGCATCACCGCCCGCGCCTCGGTCGAGGCGAAGCGGACGCCGCAGTCGACGAGCCCGAAGGCGGTGGAGAAGGCCCTGGGTGCGGTGAAGGCCTGGCTCAAAGAGAAGTGAGAAGTGAGAACTGAGAAGGTAGAAGTCAGAAGTCAAAAGCCGTCAGTTCGCCTGCCTGCCGCTTGATCAGCTCCCACGCCCGTGTCACGTGCACGTCGGTCGTCCGGATGTGACCGATGGCCAGTCGGAGCGCGTAGCGCCCGTCGAGCTTCGTGTGCGAGATAAAGATCTCGCCAGAGGCGTTCACCGCGTCGAGCAGCGCCGCGTTCAGGCGCTCGAGCGCGTCCTCGCTCCACTCGCCGCGTGAGGGGTGCGCGCGGAAGCACACGACGCTGAACGGCGCGGGCGCCAGCCGCTCGAAGTCCGGATCGGCGTCCACCCATCCCGCGAAGAGCGCGGCCAGGCGGATGTGCTCGGCCAGCCGCGCGCGGACGCCGTCGGCGCCGAAGTACCTGAGGATCATCCAGAGCTTCAGCGCGCGGAACCGCCGCCCGAGCTGGATCCCGGTGTCCATCAGGTTCCGGACCTGTCCCGCCTCGGCCGTGCGCAGGTACTCGGGCGTCAGGGAGAACGCGGCGCGCACCACGTCCATCCGGCGCGAGTAGAACGCGCTCAGATCGAACGGCGTGAACAGCCACTTGTGCGGGTTCACGACCAGCGAGTCGGCGCGGGCGGCCTCGTCGAGCACCCACTCGTATCCGGGGATCATCGCGGCCACGCCGGCGTACGCGGCGTCGACGTGGAGCCACAGCCCCTCGTCTTCGCACACGCGGGCGATCTCCGCGACGGGGTCGACGCTGGTGGTCGACGTCGTGCCGACCGTCGCGACGACCGCCATCGGGAGGCGGCCGGCGGCGCGGTCGGCCTGGATGGCCGCGCGCAGGGCATCGACCCGCATGCGAAAGCGCGCGTCGGCCGGGATCTTGCGCAGCGCCCGGTGGCCGAGGCCGAGGAGGATCACGCTCTTGTCGATCGATGAGTGTGTGTGTTCCGAGCAGTAAACCGAGAGCGGCGGCACCTCGGCGCGCGCGGCCAGGCCCGCCTCGCGCACCCCGGGCACCTTCCACTCCCGCGCGGCGGCCAGGCCGTGCAGCGTCGCGATCGAGGCGGTGTCGTAGATCACCCCGTCGAACGCGTCGGGCAGGCCGAGGAGCTGCCGCAGCCAGCCGAGCGCCACCTCCTCCAGCTCGGTGGCCGCGGGCGACGTGCGCCACAGCATGGCCTGCTGGTTGAGCGCCGCCGACAGGAACTCGGCGAGGACGCCCGGCGCGCTGGCCGTGATCGAGAAGTAGGCGAAGAAGCCGGGATGGTTCCAGTGGGTGAGGCCCGGGACGATCAGGCGTTCGAAGTCGTCGAGGATGGCGTCGAACGGCTCGCCGCGCTCTGGCGCGGCGGCCGGGAGCGACCCACGAATATCTCCGGGCGCGACCCGCGACAGGACGGGGTAGCGCTCGGAGCCCGAGAGGTAGTCGGCGATCCAGTCGGTGAGACGCGCGGCGTGACGCCGGAACGCCTCGGCATCCATGTCGCCGAACGGCGACGGCTTCGGTTCGCTCACGGTCGCCTCGGGGTCTGGTGCGCGCCACGACGCGCACCGACAGGGCCATTGACGCGCGCGCTACCTGTGATCGGCGATGTACTTCAGCGCGAACTGCTCGAGCGCCTCGCTCCGGAGCCCGATCGCCTTCGCCTCGTTCGTCGCCTCCTCGACCGACCACCCGTCCTTCAGCACGCGCTTGATCAGCCAGAGCGCGCCGACGCGATTGGCGGACGCGCAGTGGATGAAGACGGGCTGGTTGGCGGTGTCGGTCACGGCGGCGAGGAACGCGTCGGCGACGGCCGGGTCGGGGGCGCCGCCGTCGAGCGGCAGGTGGATGTACTCGAGACCCGCCGCCTCCGCAGCGGCGCGCGAGGCGTCGATGTCCGCCCCCGCCTCGCTCTCCAGCCGGAGATTCACGATTGCCGCGAAGCCCTGCCGCTTCAGCTCCGCGATCGCCTCCACGCTCGTCGCGCCGGCGCAGGCCACCGTCGCGTCGACACGCGTGAAGTTGCGGATGCCCTCGACGTCCTGCTTGACGAGCTGGCCGGCGACGGAGGGGAGCATCCCGGCGAGCAGGAGCGCCGCCAAGGCCGCTATCGTCCGTCGCGAAAAGCTTGTATTCATAGTCGAACGATTATAGAACGTTGGCAGACACCACGCATGTCCCGGCCGCGCGACCTCGCGCGGCGGGCCACACGAGAGGAGCGTTTCCCGTGCCGGAGTCCGTTCACACGAGCCGTGTTCGTCTCGAGAAGATCAAAGGGCCGGTCCGCCACGCCTGGATCGAGCACTTCGACACGCCGGTTCGATTCGGCGTCCACGGCGCCATCAAGGACTTCTACGGCCTGGAGCCGGAAGAAGAGGTGCCGG
>Ga0326597_10001070_pt1 | contig 45590 bp, 38 predicted proteins | sample RVTome_12_FD_203789 | JGI IMG/M metagenome (GOLD analysis project Ga0326597, IMG submission 203789) | Soil microbial communities from uranium-contaminated site in the Upper Colorado River Basin, Wyoming, United States - RVT100D185 | ecosystem: Environmental > Terrestrial > Soil > Contaminated >...
GTGGATGATAGCATTCCGCCGCCGAGCCCATGCCTCCACCGCTTGTCGGCATCCGCGTCCTCGATCTCACCCGCCTGCTGCCCGGCGCGTTCGCGACGCTGATGCTCGCCGAGCTTGGCGCCGACGTGATCAAGGTCGAGGATCCCCGAGGCGGCGATCCGATGCGGCACCTGCCGCCGCTCCTCGAGGGCCGCGGGCTCTACGATCTATTGCTCAACCGCGGAAAGCGGAGCGTCGCGCTCGACCTGAAGACCACGACGGACCGGACGCGCTTCGGCCGGCTCGTGGCAACGGCCGACGTCGTTATCGAGAGCTTTCGGCCGGCCGCGGCGCGGCGGCTTGGTGTTGCGGCGGAGCAGGTCCGCGGGCAGCAGCCGCGCCTCATCCACTGCGCGATCACCGGCTACGGACAGACCGGTCCGTACGCCGAGCGGCCGGGGCACGACCTGAACTACGTGGCGGTGTCGGGGCTGCTCTCCGCGGACCGGCCCGAGCCGCTGTCGCTGCCGCGCCTGTTTATTGCCGACGTCGGCGGCGGCGCGATGCACGCTGTCGTCGGGATCCTGGCTGCGCTATTCGGCCGGGAGCGCCACGGCGAGGGGGTGTCGCTGGACATCTCGATGCACGAGGCCGCGCTCTACTGGGTCATGTTGCCGGTCGCGCGCGAACTGGTCGAGGGTGGGGCGGCCGCGATCGGCGAGCTGCCGACGTTCGGGCGGCACGCCTGCTACAACGTGTATCGCACCGCCGACGGCGAGCGCGTGGCGCTCGGCGCGCTCGAGCCGAAGTTCTGGCGGTCGTTCTGCGACGCCGTCGGCCGGCACGACCTCGCGGGCCGCCACGCGACGGATGATGCGGACCAGGCGGCGCTCATCGACGAGGTCGCGCGCATCTTCGCTGCTCGGACGCGCGCCGACTGGCTGGCGTTCTTCGCGGCGCACGACGTCTGCCTCACGCCCGTTAACACGCCGGTCGAGGCGCTGGCCGATCCGCACGTCGTCACGCGTGGCGCCGTCGTTGAGACGGACCACGGCGCCCGGGCCCTGCGCCCGCCGTTTCTCGCCGAGCCGGTGCACCTGGCGCCGGCGCCGGCCGTGGGTCAGCACACCGCGGACATCCTCGACGCCCTTTGATAGGATCCCCCTTTGGGCCTGTCGCCAACGGGCCGGACAGAGGGACATGGCGCACGACTGGATTGCGGTCCGAGGGGCCCGCGTCCACAACCTTCGAAATATCGATGTCGATCTGCCGCGCGACCGGCTGGTCGTGATCACCGGTCTCTCGGGCTCTGGGAAGTCGTCGCTGGCCTTCGACACGATCTACGCCGAAGGGCAGCGCCGGTACGTCGAGTCGTTGTCGGCCTACGCCCGGCAGTTCCTCGAGCAGATGGAGAAGCCGGACGTCGACCTGGTCGAGGGGCTCTCGCCGGCAATCTCCATCGAGCAGAAGACGACGGCGTCGAACCCCCGATCGACCGTCGGGACGGTCACCGAGATCTACGACTACTTGCGGTTGCTGTTCGCGAACATTGGCGTGCCGCACTGCCCGAACTGCGATCAGGAGATCACGTCCCAGTCGCTCGAACGCATCCTGGACATGGTGCTCACCTACCCGGCCGACGAGCGCATCAACGTGCTCGCGCCGGTCGTGCGCGGCCGAAAGGGCGAGTTCAAGCGGGAGCTGGCGGCGTTGCGCACGAGGGGTTTCACGCGCGTCCGGATCGACGGGAGGTTCCGGGCGCTCGACGAGGAGATCACGCTCGAGCGCCGCAAGAACCACACGATCGACGTGCTCGTCGACCGGCTCATCGTCAAGTTCGGGATCGAGCGGCGGTTGTCCGACTCGATCGGGCTCGCGCTCGAACTCGCGGACGACATCGTCGTCATCAACACGCTCGACGGCGGCGATCGCCTGTTCTCGCGTCGGATGGCGTGCCCGACCTGCGACATCAGCGTGCCGGAGATGACGCCGCGGGCGTTCTCCTTCAACTCGCCGCACGGCGCCTGCCGGCAGTGCCAGGGGCTCGGATCGGTCTACGATTTCGACCCGCTCCGCGTCGTCCCGGACGAATCGCTGACGCTGGCCGCCGGCGCGGTCGCGCCGTGGGTCAGGGGCGACGAGCGGCTGATTCAGGAGATGCTCGCCGGGCTCGGCCAGACGTTCGGGCTCGACCCGGCGGTGCCGTTCGCGGAGTTGCCCAAGCGGATGCGCGACCTTGTGCTGTGGGGACCGTCGGGCCGCCGCAGCGCGGCGAAAGGCGCCGCCGGCAAGCAGCGCGCGTCGCGCGCGAGGAAGACGACGAAGGACCCGTTCGGTGCCGACTTCGAGGGCGTCATTCCCAACCTCCGCCGGCGGTTCGAAGAGGGTTCGTGGACGGATCAGGAGTCGCTTGAGCCTTTCCGCGCGCTGCAGCCCTGTCCCGAGTGCGGGGGCGAGCGGCTGCGCGCAGAAAGCCGAGCCGTGCGAGTCAAAGGTCGGCGAATGGGCGAGTACGTGGGCGTCCCGATCGCGGACGTCCTGCCCGTCTTCGAGTCGATGGAGCTTACCGAGCGCGAGCACCTCATCGCGAGCCGCGTCGTTCGCGAGATCCGCGAGCGGCTGAGGTTCCTCGCCGACGTCGGCGTCGGCTATCTGGCGCTCGGCCGCGGCGCGACGACGCTGTCGGGCGGCGAGGGGCAACGGATCCGGCTGGCGACGCAGATCGGCTCGCAACTCACGGGCGTCCTGTACGTGCTGGACGAGCCGTCGATCGGCCTTCACCAGCGCGACAACCGGCGGCTTCTCGCGACGCTGGGCCGGCTGCGCAACCTCGGGAACACGGTACTGGTGGTCGAGCACGACGAAGAGACGATCCGCACCGCCGACTACCTGATCGATCTCGGCCCTGGGGCTGGCGACCACGGCGGCCAGGTCATCTTCCAGGGTCCGCCGCAGCAACTCCTGTCGAGCCCGGGCGAGTCGATGACCGGGCAATACCTGACCGGCGCGCGGCGTATCGAGGTGCCCGCGAGGCGCCGGAGGCCCGATGGCGGCAGGCTGGTCGTAAGAGGCGCGTCGGCCCATAACCTCAAACACATCGACGTCGCGTTTCCCCTCGGCACGTTCGTGACGGTGACGGGCGTCAGCGGGTCGGGCAAGTCAACGCTCGTCAACGAGATCCTGTACCGCTCGCTCGCGAGGACGCTCTACCGGGCTGCGGACGAGCCCGGGTCGCACCGGGGTATCGAGGGCGTCGAGCTGGTGGACAAAGTGATCCAGATCGACCAGTCGCCGATCGGCCGAACGCCGCGATCGAACCCGGCCACGTACACGGGGCTGTTCACGTTCGTCCGTGAGCTGTTCGCGATGCTGCCGGAGGCCCGCGCGCGCGGCTACAAGGCCGGCCGGTTTTCCTTCAACGTCAAAGGCGGACGCTGCGAGTCGTGCCAGGGGGACGGCGTCATGGCCATCGAAATGCATTTTCTGCCTGACGTGTACGTCACCTGCGAGGAGTGCAAGGGCCGGCGCTACAACCGCGAGACGCTCGACATCACGTATCGCGGCAAGTCGATTGCCGACGTCCTCGACCTGACCGTCAGTCAGGCGCTGTCGCTCGTCGAGAACTTTCCGCCGATGGCGCTCAAGCTCCGTACGCTTCAGGACGTCGGCCTCGGCTACATCAAGCTCGGACAATCGGCGACGACGCTGTCGGGCGGCGAGGCGCAACGGGTCAAGCTCGGACGGGAACTGGCCAGGCGCAGCACCGGGCGAACCCTCTACATCCTCGACGAGCCGACGACGGGGCTCCATTTCGAGGACGTCCGTCGGCTGCTGGAGGTCCTCGGCAAGCTCGTCGATCAGGGAAACACGGTCGTGGTCATCGAACACAACCTCGACGTGATCAAATCGGCAGACTGGGTGATCGACCTCGGGCCAGAGGGCGGCGAAGCCGGCGGGAGGCTCGTCGCCGCGGGACCTCCTGAGGCGGTCGCCCGTGTCCTGGGCTCTGCGACGGGGCAGTTTCTTTCGCGTATGCTGGGCCGGTCGGGCGCAGAGGCGGCCTCGTAGCGTGTGGTTCTATTGACACAGCATGTCGGAAGTGGGTGTGGCCAGTGGGCCACACGAGCCCGGGACCGCACGACATTCTCATCGTGATATTTGCGTTAAGTTATTGATTAAATGATTCTTGCTGCCGCCAGTCGGAGACGGTCCCGTGTTGGCAATGTCATTGCTTACTGATAGTGTGACCGAGGATGGCAGCTCAACGGACGCTCCGCCGGACAGTTCACTGCGCTGGTATTGGCCTTCACTCCGGTCAGAAAGTCACCGTTTCCCTCAAGCCCGCGCCCGCTGATTCCGGTGTCCGTTTTCGCCGGGTCGATTTGCGCGGCGCGGTCGAGATTCGCGCGCATGTGTCGCAACTCGGGGCGCGACAGCACCTGCAGACCGGTCTGGTGTCGGAGCGCGCAACGGTTGAGACGGTCGAGCACCTGCTCGCGGCCCTCTGCAGCCTCGGCGTCGACAATGTCTGCGTCGAGTTGAACCACGCCGAGGTGCCGATCATGGACGGCAGCTCGGCGCCGTGGGTCTATCTGATTCAGGACGCCGGCATCAAGGAGCTTGCCGCCGAGCGGCGGGTGATTCAGATCCTGCGGCCGATTCAGGTCCAGCAGGACGACAAGCGGATCGCGATTTACCCGTCGGACCGCTTCAAGGTCAGCTACACGATCAGCTTCGACCACCCGCTGCTCCGCCTCCAGCAGAAGACGATGGAGCTGGACGAGCAGGTATTCGCGAACGAGATTGCGCCGGCCCGCACGTTCGGCTTTCTCAAGGAAGTGGAGATGCTGCGCCAGCGCGGCCTCGCGCTTGGCGGGTCGCTGGAGAACGCGGTGGTGCTCGGCGAGACCGGCGTGCTGAACCCGCTCCGGTTCGAGGACGAGTTCGTCCGGCACAAGATTCTGGATGTCGTGGGTGATCTCGCTCTGGTTGGCCACCCGCTGGTCGGGCACCTCGTGGTGCACCGCGGCGGCCATGCGCTGCACACGGCCCTGGCGGTCGAGATCGTACGTCAACGCGACGCCTGGCAGTTCGTCGAGCAACCCGACGCGGTGGTACGCGGCGTGCGCGTTCCCGCCGCGATGACCCAGCCAACCGTCAGCGCCAGCTGACGTCGAGCCAGCCGCTTTCGCGCGCCCGCATCCGTCCAGTCGGCCCTCATTCTTCGCGCGCTTCCCTCGCCTTGCGCACCAGTTGTGTCATCCGCTCGATCTCGTACCGGTTGAAGCTCATGAACAGGCTTTCCTTGAGGTACGTACGAAGGTCCTCTTCAGAGAGCTGACCGACGAGGTGCTCGAACTCCCGGTCGACGTCCTCGAAGCCGTAGTCGAGCTCCTTCTGGCGGATCAGGTCGCGCGAGATGGCCTCGAGGATGGCCAGGACGTCGCCATCGAGCTCGATGGCGGTACCGGAGGTGGTCGTGATGGTGCGCATGGTCAGCCTCCGAAGCTCGCGAGTGCGGTCGCCTGGTCCGCGTGGACTTCGAGAAAATTGTGGGCGCCGGTCATCGTCAGCATGGTCTCGACGCGTTTCTGCACGCCGGCGAGTTTGAAGGCGCCGCCGGCCGCGGTGGCCTGCCGATACAGGTCCATGAGGCACCCGATCGTCGCGCTGTCGACGTAGGCGACCGGGGTCAGGTCGACGACGATCTTCTTCTGGCCCGCGCCGATCAGGTCGGTGGTGGCCGCGGCGAAGTCGGCGAGGATCGGGTAGGTCAGGCGTGACTCGCCGACCTGCAACACCACGACGTCACCCTTGTGAGAGGTCGTCACATTCATGCTGGTCCTCCAGGCGGCGCCGGCGCGCTGGCCGGCCCTCGAGATTCAAGACGACGAAGTTGACGGGCCAGTTCGAGCCGTCCGCGGTTGATGCGCGACTTGACGGTGCCCTCCGGCAGGCCGAGCTTGTCAGCGATCTCCTGATACGAGAACTCCTTCAGGTCCCGCAGCACCACGGCTTCCCTGAGGCTCACGGGCAGCTCCGCAAGCGCCCGGCGAATCGTCGCACGCAGGTCGAGCTGCTCGACGTAGCGGTGCGGGCTCTGCTCGCGGGACACCGGCGTCAGCTGCGACGCGTCGACGTCGCGCGCCATCGTTTCGCGCTCCTTGCGGACGCTGCGGTAGTGGTCGATGCAGAGATTGCGGCTGATGCTGATGAGCCACGTCTGAAAATTGGCGCGGCGGTCGAAGGTATGGAGCGCCTTGAAGATCTTCAGGAAGATGTCCTGCGTGAGGTCCTCGGCCTCGTCGTGCCGGCCGACGAACTTGTAGGCGAGGTTGAAGACCTTGCGCCAGTGCTGCCGGACAATCTGCTCCCACGCGACCTGATCGCCGTCGAGGCAGCGGGCAATCAGGATGTCCATATCGGACTCGGGGGCGGGCTTGTGTTGGTCTGACATCACCGGCGCGTCATGGCGAAACGTCCGCGGATCATAGCACCCGGCGACGTCTGGTCTATGATGGGTGGAACGACCGCACTCGACGACATGATGCCGGGACGCGCACGCTACGGGTGGCTGCTCTGCGGCGCAGCGTGCGCGGCGGCGACGGTGGCCGCCGGGACGCTGCTCTCGGCGCAGGACCGCCCGTCGAGGCAGTTCCGCGCCGGCGTGACCATGGTACCCGTGGACGTGCGGGTGCTCGATCGGCACGGCGCGCCCGTCACCGACCTCACGAAAGACAATTTCTTCGTCTTCGAGGACGGCGTGCCGCAGATCGTTCAGGGGTTCGTCAAGTCGGCCCTCGTGCCCGAGCCGGCCGCGGCCATGGCGCCGCTCTCGGCCGCCTCGTTGACGCTCGTGCCCCAGGAGCTCCGGCCCCAGAACCGACGCGTCTTCTTGATCGTCCTCGGCCGCGGGCGCCAGACCGGGCCAGTCAAGATCGTCGAGGCGCTCCGAACGCTCGTACGGGACCGCCTGCTGCCGCAGGACCAGGTCGCCGTCATGGGCTACAACCGGGCCACCGACTTCACGACCGACCACGAGGCGATTGCGGAAGTCCTCGAACGGTTCGGCCGGCTCCACACGGCGATCGAGGCGAGCATCGCCCAGAACCAGAACCTCGTGATGGGCGTGCTCGGACCGGCCGAGATGCCCCCGTTCATCCAGGACAAGATCGACGAGGTGTTCGGCGAGGGGTTGTACGGCGGACGGCCGCTGCCGGAGCCGGCGGCCGACATCCGTCGCGATCAGGCGCGCGCGGTCCAGTCGCTCCGCCAGGCGGCGGAGCGGCAACTCGACGCGGTGCGGCCCGTCGTCGGGGAGGGCGGACAGATGCCCGCCCTCAGCGAGGCGATGGACAGCGGCCTGCTGGGCGCCGACTTCGAGGATTACGTCGGCCAGGCCGTTGCGGCGCTCACCGACCTGGGCAATGTCCACAAGGGACTCGACTACCTGCGTCGCGTCGAGGGCGAGAAGCACCTGCTCATGGTCACGGTCGCCGGTAATCTCGGGCTGCACGACACGCGCGACGAGGATCGGCTGGCGGCCCTGGCCGCCGACGCGCGCGTCGCGCTCGATCTCGTGCACACGGCGGGCGTCGTGGCGGCACCGGTGGCCGGGTCGCGCGGGCCGATAGCCGCCGTGCCCACGGCTTCGCAGGTCTTCGCGCAGACGTTCGCGGTCAAGGGCATGCGCGCGATCGCCGAGCTGTCGGGCGGCCAGGCGTGGGCGTTTCAAAGCGGCGAGCACGCCATGAGCCGCCTCGACCTCGGCACCCGCTTCCGGTACCTCCTCGGGTACGTGCCGGCGAACGACCGCTGGGACGGCGAATACCGCGCGATCCGCATCGAGGTCGATCGACCGGACGTCAGCGTCCTGTACCGGCGCGGCTACTACGCGTCCGGCCCGGCGAAAGAGTAGAATCGGCGTTCGCGTGGCCGGGTTCGAGCGCCGTCAGGGCGAATTACATTGCGACGAGGTGGACGTCGGCAGGATCGCCCGGGAGGCGGGCACGCCGGTCCATATCTACAGCGCGGCGCTCATGGCCGAGCGCTTCGCTGCGCTCGACCGCGCGTTCGCACCCTATCCGCACCGCCTGCACTACGCGCTCAAAGCCAATTCCACGCTCGCGGTCGTCCAACTGCTGCGGACCCTGGGTGCCTCGGCGGACGCCAACTCGGGCGGCGAGATCGAGGTGGCGTTGCGTGCCGGGTTCACCCCGTCGGAAATCGTGTTCACGGGGGTTGGCAAGACCGCGAGCGAGCTCGAGCGGGCGGTCAGCCTGGGGCTGGCGACGATCAACGTCGAGTCGCCCGGCGAGGTTGACCGGCTCGACGCGCTCGCGCGGCAGCGCGGCAGCCGCGTGCGGATTGCCGTCCGCCTGAATCCCGATATCGACGCGGGCAGCCACCCGCATATCTCCACCGGCCTCGGCGCCACGAAGTTCGGCGTCTCCCTGGACGAGGCGGCCGTGATGGTCCGGGAAATCGCCCGGCGCCCCGCCCTTCGGCTCGTCGGTCTGCACGCGCACATCGGTTCGCAGATCGGGCGAGCCGAGCCCCTTGCGCGGACGGCGCGCGCGCTGGCGGACTTCGCCCTCACCGTTCGCGCCGACGGCGTCGAGCTCGAGCATCTCGACCTGGGCGGAGGCCTGGCGATCGCGTACCGGCCGAACGACTCGACGCTGACGCTCGATGACTACGCCGCGGCGCTGCTCCCATCCGTGCGCGAGACGGGCCTTACACTCGTGCTCGAGCCCGGCCGATGGATCGTCGGGCCAGCCGGCATTCTGGTGGCGACGGTCGTGGACATCAAGCCGCGGCCTCCGGCGGGCACGTCGGGCCGGCCGGCTGCGGGATCGCCAGACTCAGTATTCGTCGTCGTGGACGCCGGCATGACCGACCTCATCCGGCCGGCGCTGTACGATGCCTGGCACGCCATCGAACCCGTCTCGCCGCGCGATGGCGCGCCGGTGCGGGCCGACGTCGTCGGTCCGGTGTGCGAGACGTCTGATACGCTGGGCGCCGATCGTCAGCTGCCGCCGTTGGAGGTCGGCGATCGGCTGGCGATTCGCGATACGGGCGCCTATGGCGCCGTCATGGCCTCCAACTACAACCGGCGGCCGGTGGCCGCCGAAGTGATGGTGGATCCGAGCGGCTGGCGGCGCATCCGACGCCGCCAGACTCTCGACGACATGCTCCGCTGGGATGAATGATGTTGATTGCCTTCGAGGGTCTCGACCAGAGCGGCAAAGAAACCCAAGCCCGGCACCTGCGCGCCCGGCTCGAGCAGGACGGCTACAAGGTGCACTCGCTGTCTTTTCCCGATTACGAGACGCCGATCGGCCGGGAGATCGCGAAGGCGCTTGCCGGCGAGCGGGAATTCGGCCCCGACGTGCTGCAACTGCTCTACATCGCGAACCGGTTCGAGTACAAGCCGCGCCTGGACCTCTGGCTGAACGCCGGCGACATCGTGATCTGCGACCGCTACCGGGCGTCGAGCGTGGCGTACGGCGAGGCGCACGGCCTCGACGTCGGGTGGCTCAACGACGCGCAGCGTCCCCTTCCCGAACCCACGGTGACGGTGCTCCTCGACATGTCGCCGGAGACGACGGTCACGCGCAAGGCGTCGGGCCGCGACCGGTTCGAACGGGACCTGGCTCTGCTGGCGCGTGTGCGTGACAGCTACCGGCGGCAGGCGAGGACGCGAAGCTGGGCCGTCGTGGACGCGGAGCAATCGAAGGACGACGTCGCGGCAGCGGTGCAGCAGGCCGTGATGCCACGGATCGGGCGACGGTCAGGGCACAGACGCGCCTGACGCCGGCGGCGCGCAGCACCCGACTGCACGCCTCGAGGGTTGCGCCCGTCGTCATCACGTCGTCCACCAGCACCACCACAGAATTCCGGAGTGAACGCGCGATCGCCGGCTGCAGGGCGGCCCGCAACCACGCCGATCTCAGACCGTAGGCCCGACGGGCGTTCGTCAGGCGCTCGGCGCCCGAGAGCCCGGCCTGCGGCGGGCCGTGATGCCGGCGTTCGAGCACGCGCCACACCGGGCACCCGAGGTACCTGGCGAGCTCGTCGGCCTGATTGAAGCCGCGCTCCAGCAGCCGGCGAGGATGGAGCGGCACCGGCACGACGGCGTCCGCGGCTCCGAGCAGGTCCGACCCAATATCACGCAGGCGTGCCGCCAGCGGTTCGGCCAGAGCGCGTTGCCGACCGTACTTGAAGGCATGGACGAGCTCGCGCATGGCTCCCTCGTACCGGCCGACGCTTCGAGCCATCTCGAAGCTCGGACGACGCCAGTCGCAGCGTCGGCACCAGGGGCCGGCCGAGCCCATCGACGGCAGGGCATCGCCGCAGCACAGGCACAGCGGCGGGGTCAGCGCCGGAACAGCCGCCCAGCATGACTCGCAGACCGGCCCGCCGAGCGGGTGTGCCAGCACACCCTCGCACACGGCGCACTCGGGCCCGAGCAGGATCCGGATAACGCCGTTCGCGGCGGCGGCCAGCACCGCTGCGGACACCTGCAATCGGCCGGCCAGCCGTTCAGCCGACGGCGTGCGAGGATTTCACCTTCAGGACTGCGGCCGTTGCAGAACCTGCCACGGGACGGCCGGGATCGTCAGGCAGAAAGCACACGGCGCTCGGCGTCGCCCCACAGCCGCTCGAGGCCGTAGAAGTCGCGCGTCGCGGGCGTGAAAATGTGGAAAAGGAAGTCGAAGTAGTCCACGAGCACCCATTCGCCGCGCTTATAGCCTTCGACCAGCGCGGGTTTGACACCGCGCCTGGCCAGCGTCCCTTCGACGGCGTCGGCGATCGCCTGCACCTGCCGGACGTTCGTGCCCGTGCAGATGACGAAGAAGTCCGTGAACGCGGACGTCTTGCGCAGGTCGAGCAGCACCAGGTCGACGGCTTTCTTGTCCTGGGCGGCTTCGATGGCGCGCTTGAGGTCCACGGGAAGGCGAGGCGAGGAAGGGCGGCGGCGTGGCGTCGGTTTCGACTTCTTCGTCATGCGGCTCCTGTGGGATGGCTGTAGAGGCCGTGCTTCACGATGTGGGCCTCCACGGCGGCCGGCACGAGTCCGGTGATGGACTGTCCGGTCCGACGACGCTCGCGGATGTCGGTCGAGGAGACCAGGGCGGTCTTCGCATTTACCAAGAAGATACACGGTTCTGTCGGGATTCCGCAGGGCGGCGCCACCATCCGCGTGGCCAGCGCCGGCAGTTCCTCGCGGAGGGCAGTCGCGGCGAGCCCAGGCCGCGACACGACCGCGAAGTGGCAGCGGTCGAGGACGGCGGGGAAGTTCTTCCACGACGCGATGTCACGAAACGCGTCGGCCCCGATGATGAAGAAGAGCGCCGTCGTCTCCACGCCCCTGGCCGCGAGGCGATCCAGCGTGGCGTCGGTGTAGGACGGGCCTGGCGAGTCGAACTCGACGTCGGACACCCGCAGCCCGTCGTGGCCCCCGACCGCGAGGGCCGCCATGGCGAACCGGTGCGCCGCAGAGACCTCCGGCGCGCGCCGGTGGGGCGGCACCGGTGCGGGCAGCAGCGTGACGGTCGAAAGCGCGAGGGCGCGCCGGGCGGCGTCCGCGACATCGAGGTGGCCGACGTGAACCGGATCGAACGTGCCGCCGAGCAGGCCGTGTCGCATATCCCCGCCGGCTCAGCCTGCCACAACTTCGGTCGAGGCGGCCACCGCCCGCCACATGGCATCGAGCAGCGCCGGCAGCCCGGCGCCCGTGACCGCAGAAATCGGATACAAGGCCACGTCGAGCGCCGCCAGATGCTGCGCGAGCCGTTCCAGCCGTTCCGGCTCGTCGAGCGCGTCGATCTTGTTGGCCGCAACCAGGCGCGGCTTTCTCGCCAGCATCCGTCCGGCGTCGGCCTCCGTACCCTCGAAGCGCTCGAGCTCCCGGCAGATGACCTCGAAGTCGTTGACCGGATCGCGGCCTGTGGCAGACGAGACGTCGATCACATGGACCAGTACCTTGGTGCGCTCCAGATGCGCCAGGAACCGCGTGCCGAGCCCATGGCCTTCATGGGCGCCTTCGATGAGGCCGGGCACGTCGGCGACAACGAACGAGCGGTCGGCGTCGATCTCGACGACGCCGAGGTTCGGCGTGAGGGTCGTGAAGGGGTAGTCCGCGATCTTCGGGCGGGCTGCGGAGATGCGGGAAATGAGCGTGCTCTTGCCGGCGTTGGGAAACCCGACCAGTCCGACGTCGGCGAGCAGCTTGAGTTGCAGGCGCACGATGCGCGCCTCGCCGGCTTCGCCCGGCTCGGTGCGGCGGGGCGCCCGGTTGGTCGAGGTCGCGAACGCCGCATTGCCCCGTCCGCCACGGCCGCCGCGGGCCACGAGCACCCGCTCGCTGGGGGTCGTCAGGTCGGCGAGCGGGATCAGGTCGTCGCCGGCCCTCTCGTAGGCGACCGTTCCTGGCGGCACCTCCAGCACGAGATCGCTGCCGTCACGGCCCGTCCGGTTCGAGCCCTCTCCGTGGCGGCCGCGCTCGGCCTTGAATTCGGGATGGAAGCGATAGTGGATGAGTGTGTTCTGGTGCAGGCTGGCGGCGAGGTAGACCGAGCCGCCGCGCCCGCCGTCGCCGCCGTTGGGCCCGCCACGGGGCACACGCTTCTCGCGGCGGAAACTCAGGCAGCCGTTGCCGCCGCCGCCCGCCGTGACGCTGATGTCGACTTCGTCGACGAACATGACCGGATTGGGTGCTCCGTGCGGCGGTCGGCCCCGGGGCGTTCGCGGGCCGGGCTGCCCCTGGGCGTCGCGCCGGGCGTGACGCTACTGCTTCTCGACGGGGATGATGCTGATGACCCGCCCGCGGTTGCCGTGGTCGCTGAACTGGACGCGGCCGGGAATCTTCGCGAACAGCGTGTCATCCTTCCCGCGCCCGACGTTCAGGCCCGGCCGAAAGCGCCGTCCGCGCTGCCGCACGAGGATCGAGCCGCCGGTCACGACGTTGCCGTCGAACCGCTTGACGCCCAGCCGCTGGGAGTTGCTGTCGCGGCCGTTGCGAGAACTGCCTTGTCCCTTTTTATGTGCCATGACGAGCGATCCTAGAGCCTGATTTCCTTGACTCTGACTTTCGTGAGCCGCGTCCGGTGTCCCCGCGTGCGCCGGTATCCCTTCCGCCGCTTCGTCTTGAACACGCGGATCTTCTTGTCCTTCGTCTGCGCCTCGACGACGCCAGTGACCGAGGCGCCTTTGACGTACGGGGCGCCGGTCACGACGGTGCCGTCGTCGCCCTCGACGAGCAGGACCTTGTCGAAGGTGACCTCGCCGCCCGGCTCGGCGTCGAGACGGTCCACGGTGACAAGGGCACCCGGAATGACTTTCTCCTGCCGTCCGCCGGCTTCAACGATGGCAAACATCACACAGAGACTCCAGGAATCACGGCCGCACGGCGACCGGTGTCGGCACCGGCCGGAACCCCCAAGGGTAGCACCGGACTGCGCGTAGAGGCAAGGCGTTGTGGGCAACGGTCCCGGCCACTACGCCGGCCGCGTGCTTACTTGACCAGGACGCGGGTGCCCCGGATCTTCTGCGTGCTCAGCGTGTTGAGGAACGCCGGCAGCAGCTTGTCCATGAGCTCGAAGTAGGCCGAGAGCGCCGGCGTGTTCTGCGTCGTCGGATAGAGGACGTCCTCCTGGAACGACTCCGCGTAGAGCTTCTCCCCCGTTCGGCCGTCGATGAACACGAACGTCGGGACGAGGGAGTAGCCCCGCTGTTCCATCCACTGCCGATCTTCCTGGTACGCGACCCGGCCGGTCACCGGGTCGGTGATCTGGCTCGGCCGCGAGACCAGGCCGGAGCGCGCGATCTCGGTGAACAGCACCGTTCCGGTCACGATCAGCGGCCGGTCGTAGGTCGCGCCGATGTTCTTCCAGTAGACGGCGTCCTCGAAGATCTTCTCGTACGGTTCGAACTCGGCCTCGGTGGCGATTCTCGGCTGGTTCGGGTCCGGCTGCGGGATCTGCTCACCCGCGGCCTCGCGCCGGCGGTCCACCTCGTCGACGAGGGGAATCACATCGGCGTCGACGACCGACAGGTCCGACTTCGTGCGGAGCTGGCTGCGCAACAGTCGAGCGGTCTCCGTGTTCGGGTCGATGTTGCGCGTGCCGCCCGGCACGAAGCCGGCCACCAGGACGCGCTGGAACTGCGAGACGTCGAGCTTGGCCTGGATCGGCGTCTCGACGAGCACTTCGTAGAACGTCACGCACCCGGCCGACCCGAGCCCAGCGACGAGGCTAACGATCGCGACGGCGGTTCTGGCGGTCATAGATTTCCCTGAAGAGCTCGTAGTTGTTCAGAAAGAACGTGTTGTTCGGCTCGAGCTCGAGGGCCCGTTCGTAGGCCTTGCGGGCCTCGTCGAACCTGCCCCCCTGCTCGTAGCCAATGCCGAGGTTGTTCCAGGCCGCGGCATACGCCGGATCGATCTCGGTGGCGCGGGAAAACCGCTCGATCGCTCCGCTCCAGACGCCCTTTTGAGCGAGCACGATGCCGAACTCGACGTAGGCCTCGGCCTCCTTGCGCTGGTCGGCGGCGGCAACCGACACGGCGATGCCGACGACGAGGGCGAGCCCGAGACAGTGGCGCATCAGCATCGGTATCCAGTCACTATAACGCCGTTCGGTTCCCGATCGTCTCACCTCTGGGGTTTTCCACCGCCGCCCGGACCCACGTCCACCGGGCAGATTCTGCAATCTCCCTGCCGGTCACAAGTGGCGTTCTTCGCGATGTTTCCGGGGATCCGGCGGCCCTGGCCCGCCTCCGAAGCGTGGCACGGTGAGTGCAGCCCGTCCCGAATCGTGGCCGCCAGAGGACATCCGCCGGGTCGCGAGAGCCTCGTCGCCGCCTCCTTTTTGAGGGCCGACGGCGACACGCTGGCAGCCCGCCGTTTTCGGGAGCTGGTCGAGGAGGCTGGGGGGCCGGGGGCGATTGAGCGCCCCGGCATGCCGGAGGACCTGCTTCGGCGTTTGGCGGCGCGCCTCGAGCCTGACGGGCAGACGCGCGCCAGCCGCTGCCGGGCCGCGCTCGAATGGGCCCGCCGGGCGCTCGAGGAAGGCGAGCATCGGCAGCTCGAATGCCTCACGGTCGGTGCGCAGGCGTACCCGGACCGCCTGTGGCAGATCCCGGACCCGCCAGTCACGCTGTGGCTTCGCGGCCGGTCGGCATTGCTGGGCGAAGCGGCTGTCGCCATCGTCGGCGCGCGCCAGGCGACGCCAGCCGGACTTGCGGTGGCGACGCGGGTGGCCCGTGAGCTCGCCGAGGCCGGCCTCGTCGTCGTGAGCGGGATGGCCCGTGGTATCGACGGCGCGGCCCATCAAGGCGCGCTGGACGCCGGTGGACCGACGGTTGCGGTGCTGGGTTGCGGCGCCGACGTGGTCTACCCCGGCGAACACGAGGCGCTCGCGCGGTGTATCGGGGAGTCCGGCGCGCTCGTGTCGGAGTTTCCGCCCGGGTCGGCGCCCCTACCCTGGCGCTTTCCGCTGCGCAACCGCATCATCAGCGGCCTGGTCCACGCGGTCGTCGTCATCGAGGCGTCCGAGCACAGCGGCTCGCTAATCACGGCAAAGGCGGCGCTCGAACAGGGACGCGACGTGCTCGCCGTACCTGGCAGCGTGGCCTCCGGGCGCTACCGGGGGAGCCACGCTCTCATAAAGGACGGGGCGCGACTGGTCGAGACTGTGGACGACGTCCTGGATGAGATCGGGTGGCAGCGGGCTCCCGTCGCCGGTCCAAGTGAGCAACATAAGAACAATGAAATCAGCTGGTTAGAGCGCCTGATGGTCGCCGGAGAGGACTACCACCTCGATGAGCTGGTCGAGCTCAGCCGCCGCCGGGCGGGCGACGTCCTGGCCGAGCTTGCCGAGCTCGAAATCAGCGGTCGAGTCGCGCGGCGCCCGGGGGGAAATTTCGCGAAAGCTTGACTGACCTGCTAAGGATAGAGGGAGCAAGGGACGGGCAAAGGACGGACATGGCCAAGGCTCTCGTGGTCGTCGAGTCGCCGGCGAAGGCGAAGACGATCAACAAATACCTCGGACGGAACTTCAAGGTGATCGCCTCGATGGGGCACGTGCGCGACCTGCCGAAGAGCAAGCTGGGCGTGGACGTGGACGAGGGGTTCGAGCCCGAGTACGTCGTGCTGCCCGACCGCCAGAAGGTGCTCAAGGAACTGAAGGCGGCGGCCAAGGCGGCGGACCAGATCTTCGTCGCGACCGACCCTGACCGCGAAGGCGAGGCCATCGGCTGGCATCTGGCCGAAGAGCTCGGCGCGCCGAAGAAGAAGGTCCGGCGGCTCATGTTCAACGAGATCACCAAGAAGGCGATCCTCGAGGCCATCGAGCACCCGGGTGACATCGACATGCGGATGGTCGATGCACAGCAGGCGCGGCGCGTGCTCGACCGGCTCGTGGGTTACAAGATCAGCCCGATCCTCTGGGACAAGGTGCGGCGGGGCCTCAGCGCCGGCCGCGTGCAGTCGGTCGCGCTCAAGCTGATCTGCGACCGCGAGCGCGAGATCGAGGCGTTCGTCCCTGAAGAGTACTGGTACGTGACGGCCCGGCTGGCGGGTCAGCTGCCGCCGGAATTCGACGCGAAACTGGTCCGCAAGGGCGATGCCGCGCTGAAGGTGCGGAATGAGGCGGAAGCCAGGGTCGTCCTGGCTGATCTCGAGCGCGCGGCGTTCGTCGTCTCGTCGGTGGCGACCAAGGAGCGGAAGAAGCACGCGGTCCCGCCGTTCATCACGAGCAAGCTTCAGCAGGCGACCCGCTTTCCGGTCAAGAAGACGATGATGGTGGCGCAGCAGCTGTATGAGGGTATCGATCTGCCCGGCGAGGACGCGCCGGTCGGCCTCATCACCTACATGCGCACGGACTCCGTGCGAGTGGCCGACCAGGCGCTCGCGGAGGTCCGCGAGCACATCGGCGCGCGTTACGGCGAGGCGTTCGTGCCCGAGTCGCCCAACCGCTACAAGGTCAAGTCGAACGCCCAGGACGCGCACGAAGCGATCCGGCCGACGTCGATGGCGCTTCACCCCGACGCCGTCCGCGCGCATCTGTCGCCGGACCAGTACTACCTCTACCGCCTGATCTGGAACCGGTTCGTGGCCTCGCAGATGACTCCGGCGCTCTTCGACGACACGGCCGTGGATGTCGCCGCAGGCGACTACACGTTCCGCGCGAAGGGCTCGGTGCCGAAGTTCGCAGGGTGGCTCGCGGTCTACGGGCAGGGCGAGGCGGAGCAGGCCGTACCGGACAAGCCGCCGGCCGCGCCGGGTCAGGCCGACGACGAGGAGGCGAGCGGGGAGCTGCCCGTGCTCATGGAGGGCGAGACGCTCGCGGTGCAAGGGATCACACCGGAGCAGAAGTTCACGCAGCCGCCGCCGCGCTACAACGAGGGCTCGCTCGTCAAGGCGATGGAAGAGAACGGCATCGGCCGGCCCAGCACGTACGCGTCGATCATCTCGGTGCTGCAGGCGCGCGAGTACGTCAACAAGCAGGAAGGGCGGTTCCGGCCGACGATTCTCGGGCGACGCCTCGTGGACAAGCTGCTTCACCCCGTCTTCGACGACATCCTCGACATCGAGTACACGGCGCGTATGGAGGACCAGCTCGACGCGATCGAGAAAGGCGACGCGGATTACAAGGAGACGCTGGCGAGCTTCTACAAGAGCTTCGAGAAGGACCTCAAGCGCGCGGTGAAGGAAATGCCCAACTTCAAGGAAGGGCAGCCGACCGACGTCATTTGCGACGTGTGCCAGGCGCCGATGGTCGAGAAGGCCGGCAAGTTCGGGATCTTCCTCGCGTGCTCGCGCTATCCCGAGTGCGAGAACACCAAGGAGATCGAGGCGCCCGATGCCTCGACCGAGGAGCTTGACGAGACGTGCGAGAACTGCGGCAAGCCGATGACCGCGCGCCGTGGGCGGTTCGGGCCGTTCCTCGCCTGCACCGGCTATCCGGAGTGCAAGACGACGCGCAAGATCATCTCCACGCGCCAGGGGGTATCGGCGGCCAAGCCGGACCAGATTCTCGACGAGAAGTGCCCGCAGTGCGGCAGGAACCTGGTCATCAAGCAGGGCCGTTTCGGCGAGTTCACAGCGTGCACGGGGTACCCGTCGTGCAAGTACGTGAAGCTCAAGAGCACCGGCGTGCGCTGCCCGAAGGACGAGGGCGACATCGTCGAGCGCAAGTCGCGCCGCGGCAAGGTCTTCTACGGCTGCGCGAATTATCCGAAGTGTGACTTCACGCTCTGGAACAAGCCGATCGCGGAGCCGTGCCCCAAGTGCGGCCGCGAGTTCCTCACCGAGAAAATCACGAAGCGCCACGGCCGCCAGCTCATCTGCAGCAACGAGGACTGCGACTACTCGCGCAGCGCCGAGCTGGAGGAAGCGGTCACGGTCTAGGCGCCCGGCGCTCGGTGTCGGCACTGGGCGATCGGTCGGTGTCTGGCACGGTGCGCGCAAGGCCGGCCGGCATCTGACGGGAGATCGTCGTGCTGCGCTTCAGCTGACAAGGTGAGCCTCACTTGCGCACTCTGGCGCACCCGCGCACCCTGGCGCACCTCGCACTCCGGCGCCCCTGACGCACTCCCGCTCTGCCGAGCCCGCACCTGTCGCCCCCCCCGCCCCTGTAGAATGCCCTGGTGGTGCGGATCATCGGCGGCGGGCTCGCAGGCAGCGAGGCCGCGTGGCAGGCGGCGTCGATGGGCGTGCCGGTGACGATCCACGAGATGCGGCCGGTCGTACGCACGACCGTCCACCAGACCGACCGGCTCGCCGAGCTGGTCTGCAGCAACTCGTTCCGCGGCGACAAGCTCGACAACGCCGTCGGACTGCTCAAGGAAGAGATGCGTCGGCTCGGGTCGCTCGTCATGCAGGTGGCCGACAAGGTGCGGGTGCCGGCGGGCGCGGCGCTCGCGGTGGACCGTGAGCGTTTTGCCGCCGGTGTGTCCGCGGCGCTCGCGGCGCACCCGCTCGTGCGGATCGAGCGCGGCGAAGTTCCGGCGATTCCGCCACCGGCTGCGGGCTCGCCCGTCATCGTCGCGACGGGGCCGCTGACGTCCGACGCGCTGTCGGCTGACATCGTGCGGTTCGTCGGCCGCGATCACCTGGCCTTCTTCGACGCGATCAGCCCGATCGTTCTCGCCGACACCATCGACACGGATCGGGTGTTCCGGCAATCGAGGTGGGATCGGAGCTTGAGGGGGACGGGCGAGTTGTCCACAGAATCGGCGGGTTTGGGGCCTGGGGTCGGCCGGCCACCCGGGCCGACCCCTGGCCCCGAAGGGTCCGATTCTGTGGACAACTCGCCCGTCCCCGGCGATTACCTCAACTGTCCCTTCACCGAAGACGAGTATCGGGGGTTCTACGAGGCGCTCGTGACGGCGGAGAAGGCATCCGTGCACGACTTCGACAAGACGAAGTTCTTCGAGGGGTGTCTGCCCATCGAAGTGATGGCGCATCGCGGCGTGGACACGCTGCGGTTCGGCCCGATGAAGCCGGCCGGCCTGCGCGATCCGCGCACCGGGCGCCGGCCGTTCGCGGTCGTGCAGTTGCGGCAGGACAACCTCGCCGGCGATCACTTCAGCCTCGTTGGATTCCAGACCCAGCTGAAGTGGGGCGAACAGGCGCGGGTGTTCCGGCTCATTCCGGGGCTCGGCCAGGCGGAGTTCGTCCGGTTCGGCATGATCCACCGGAACACATACATCAACGCCCCAACCGTGCTCGCCGAAACCTGGCAGTCGCGCGGCCGGCACGATCTGTTCTTCGCGGGCCAGGTGTCGGGCGTCGAGGGCTACGTCGAGTCGGCCGCGTCCGGACTCATTGCCGGTCGTAATGCGGCGCGGCTCGTGCTCGGGCTCGGTCCGGTGGCGGCGCCGCGGATGACCGCGATCGGCGCGCTCGCGTATTACGTGTCGCATGCCGATCCGGCGCACTACGATCCGACGAACGTCACGTTCGGCATCATCCCGCCGCTTGAGGCGCCGCCGAAAAGCCGGCAGGAGCGCGCGCTCGCGACGAGCGCGCGAGCCCTTCGCGTGCTCGGCGACTGGTCAGCGAGCCTCGGGGCCGGGACAGACGCGCGTCCGCTCGCGAGTTCCTTCGCGGCAGCGCCGACGGCGCCCGGGCCGGCGGTGCGCGAGTGAAGGCGCGTATTCGCGCGTTTCTGCAGTTCCTGCGGTACAACCGGAATCTGTCCCCGAACACGTGGAAGGCGTACGACGGCGACCTCACGCAGTGGCTCGCTTTTCTCGCCGCACGCGACGGCGCCAAGCCCAGTGCGGTCACACTCGCCGCGTTCGACGCCGAAGGCGTGCGCGGCTTCTTGGCCGAACTGCACGCGCGCGGGAACAGCCGCGCCTCGGCCGCCCGCCGGTTGGCCGCGCTCCGGTCGTTCGCCCGGTACCTGCTGCGCGAAGGCGCGCTCGCCGACGATCCCACCGCGCTCGTCGCGCCGCCGCGCCGCGAGCAGGCCCTGCCCGCGCACCTCGACATGGGCGACATGACCCGCCTGCTCGAGGCGCCCGACGCCTCCACACCGGCGGGCCGCCGCGATCGCGCGATCCTCGAGCTGTTCTATGCGTCCGGGCTGCGGCTGAGCGAGCTGGCCGGGCTCGATCTGGACGACGTCAACCTGTCGGGACGGGTCGTGCGCGTTCGCGGGAAGGGGGGCAAGGAGCGGCTGGTGCCGTTCAATCGGCCGGCGGCCGAGGCGCTCCGGGCGATGCTCTCGGATCGGACGGCAGCTCCGCTCGGCGCCGACGGGTTGGCCGGGCGCACCCGCCAGGCGCGCCGCCGTTACCCGATGTTCCTCAACCTTCGCGGTGGCCGACTGTCGGCGCGGAGCGTCGACCGGCTCGTGCGCAAGTACGTGCGGCAGGCGGCGATCGCCCGCGGCATCAGCCCGCACGCCCTCCGGCATACCTTCGCGACGCACCTGCTACAGGCCGGCGCCGACCTGCGCGTCATTCAGGAACTGCTGGGCCACGCCCGGCTGGGCACGACGCAGCGCTACACGCACCTGGATGTCGGACGGCTGATGGAGGTGTACCGGCACGCGCATCCGCGTGCCGGCTCGGGTAAGGAGGATAGCCGAAAGCAGGCGGTCGGGAAGGAAGGGCGCTTGAGGGGTGCAGCGCCCGGAAAACAGCCCGCTTCCGGCCCGGGAAACTGATCGCTAGCTCGACACCGGCTCGGCCACCGAGTTGTTGTGGTTGTGGCGTCGGCCTCGCGGAATCTCGATGTTCAGGATCTTGATCTTGTAGTTCATCACGCGCGGGCTGATCCCGAGCAGCTCCGCCGCGTCCTTCTGGACCCAGCTCGACATCCGCAAGGCCTCGACCACGGCCTGCCGCTCGATCTCCTCGAGTGGGATGCCCGTCGGCGGGATCTTCACCGCGAGGTTGCGGTCGCCGCCGCCCGCGGCCGTCTGGTCACCAATCTGGAGATCGCCGACCCGTATCGTCGAGCCATCGGCCAGCAGCAGGGCGCGCTCGATGACGTTTTCGAGCTCGCGGATGTTGCCCGGCCAATGATGGCGCATGAGGACCTTGAGCGCCTCGGCGTCGATGCCCTCGACTTTCTTCTTGAGCTCGCCGGAGAACCGGCGGACGAAGAACTCGGCCAGCGCCGGAATGTCTTCCTTGCGGTCGCGCAGCGGAGGCGTCTCCACCGACACGACGTTCAACCGGTAGAAGAGGTCCTCGCGGAACCGGCCGTCCTGGACCATCTGCGACAGGTTGGTGTTGGTCGCCGCGATGATGCGGACGTCCACGCGGAGCGTTCGGGTGCCGCCGAGCCGCTCGAACTCGTGCTCTTGGAGCACCCGCAGGATCTTGGCCTGGGTGCTCGCGCTCATGTCACCGATCTCGTCGAGGAACAGGGTGCCGCCGTCGGCCTGCTCGAAGCGCCCGATCCGCTGCTTGTCGGCGCTCGTGAACGCGCCCTTCTCGTGACCGAAGAGCTCGGATTCGAGGAGGTTCTCCTGCAGCGCGGCGCAGTTGACTTTCACGAACGCCCGGTTCGCCCGGTGCGAGTTGTGGTGGATCGCGCCGGCGATGAGCTCCTTGCCGGTGCCCGTTTCGCCGCGGATGAGGACCGTCGAGTTGCTCCGCGCCACCTTCTTGACGATCGTGAGGACCTGCTGCAGGGCGCCGCTCGCACCCACGATCCGGTCGAAGTCGTAGACTTCCCGTTGCTCGTGGCGCAAGTAGTCCACCTGGTATTTGAGGTGGCGCAGCTCGATCGCCTTCTCGATCTTCAGCTCCATCTCCTCAATCTCGAAGGGTTTCTGGACGAAGTCGAAGGCGCCGATTTTCATGGCCTCGACGGCCGTGTGAATCGACCCGAACGCCGTCATCAGGATGACCGCGGCGCTCGGTTGCAGCGATCGCGTCGTACGCAGGACGTCCATGCCGTCGGCGCCGCCCATGCGAAGGTCGGTGAGCACGACGTCGAACTGGCTCTCCTGCAGCTTCTCGATGGCCAGCGTGCCGTTGGCGGCCTCTTCGATGTCATGGCCGGCGTTGCCCAGAGCCCGCACGAGCCCCTTGCGCAACGAATCGTGATCGTCGACGACTAGAATGCGTCCCATACCTATCTCCCCATGCTCCTCTCGGACGGCACGACCGGCAGCGTGACGCGGAAGGTCGCACCCTGGCCCGGCACCGATGTCGCCTCGATCCGGCCCTCGTGCGCGTCCACAACCTTCCGCACGATGGCCAGGCCGAGGCCGGTGCCCTGCGGCTTGGTCGTAAAGAACGGACTGAAAATGCGCTCCAGCTCGTCGGGGCCCATGCCGGGCCCGGTGTCCTTGACCTCGACGATGATCTTCGGCGGCTCCGGCTCGGCGTCGTGACTGGCGGGCTCCGCGTCGTCGAGCTCGAGGCGGCCGGTGATGTCCACGTGGCCTTCGCCCCCGAGCGCCTCGAACGCGTTGGCGAGCAGGTTCGAGAACAGCTGGCGCAACTGGTGGGGATCGGCCAGCAGCTCCGGCACGTCCGAATCGAGGGAGGTCCGAATCGTGACCGCGCCGCGGCGCCGCTTGCCTTCGGCCAGCGTGATCGAGTCCTTGATCACGTCGTCGAGCAGCACGCGATCCACCTGGAGCTGGATCGGCCGCACGAACTCGAGCACCTCGACGACGATGGAGTTCGCCATCTTGGCCTCTTTGATGATGTCCTTGAGGATCTCGAGGGCGTCTTCGCGGTCGGTCAGCTGGCGCTTCAGCACGCCGGCCATGACCTCGATGCTCGCGAGCGGGTTCTTGACCTCATGGGCGATGGCCGCCGCCATCTCGCCCAAGGCCGCCAGCCGGTCGCGCAGCCGGCCGCGTTCCTCTTCCTGCTCGACCCGCGTGAGGTCCTTGAACACGAACGTGGCGCCAACGACCTGGCCGGCGTCGTCGTTGATGTGCGACAGGGTATAGCCGATCGCGCGGCCCGTCTTGCGGAGCCGCGTCTCGGCGCGGCTCGGGAGGGCCGCGGTGTCGAAGGCCTGGTGCAGGACCCGGGTGACCTCCCCGCAGTCGTGCAACACGTCTTCGAAGGGGCGGCCGGCGTCGTCCTGACCGGGCGTCAGCCCGAGCACGCGGTAGGCGACGTCGTTCATGACGGCAATCCGGCCGTCCCGTCGGATCGCCAACACACCCGTGCGCAGGTGGGAGACCAGGTGCCGGAAGAAGCGGTCGTCGAGCAGCGGGTCGGCCTGAACCGGATTCGGGCCCTGTTGACGGACCCGTTCATGCCTGGCCGTGCCCCGTTCCGGGATCGTCGTCGTGGCCGTCGTGCCGTGTCGCGACATTCCGAAGTGTCTCCTCACCCGTGCGCACCCGGGAGTAAGGCAAGGGCTGTACCCGCCCCACGGACCACGGGACCCACGAAAAGTGTGTGGTGAAACTGGACCCATTCTCTGAACGCCCGCGGGTTGATTACAGAATGGGAATCCGATTACAGAGATGTAATCGGTCGGATTAGCCGCTGACTTTAGAGGAGGTTTGGAGGGCTTCCCACTGGTTCATCAAGTCGCCGACTTCCCACATCAGTGCCTGATGCCGGGCGACCGTGGCGTCGGCCTCCTCGCGGTTGTCATAGAAGCCTGGCCTGGCCATCAAGTCCTCCAGCGCCTTGATCTGCTGCTCTCGCTCCGCGATCCGGTTTTCGAGGTCGGTCACGCGCCGGGCCCGTTCGGCGGCCGCGCGCTCGGCGCGGCGCGCCCTCGCCTCGGTGCGCTTCTTCTCTTCATAGCCGGCGGCGCCCTTCGGTTGCCTGGGGGCTGGCTGGCCTTCAGGCGGTCGTTCGGCCGGGCGACGCCGGGCCGGCGGCAGAGGCTCGGTGCGGCCAGCCCCACCGGCCGCCCGTTCTGAGCGGCTCCACATGAACTGTTCGTAGGTGCCGGGATAGATCTCGATTCCGCCGTGGCCGACGGACACAATCCTGGTTGCGAGCCGATCGACGAAGTAGCGGTCGTGGGACACAAGAACGAGCGTGCCGCCGAAGTCGTTGAGCGCCTCGAGAAGGACGTCTTTTGAATCGAGATCGAGATGGTTGGTCGGCTCGTCGAGGAGCAGCGTGTTGGCCGGCTGCAGCAGCATCCTGGCGACGGCCAGCCGGGTGCGCTCGCCGCCCGACAGGACGCCGGCCTTCTTGTAGACGTCGTCGCCCGAGAACAGGAAGCCGCCGAGGATGTTGCGGATGGCCGGCACCAGGCTCACGGGCGAGTTGACCTCGAGGGTCTCGTACACGGTTTTCGCGGGATCCAGCCGGCTGGCTTCGTCCTGCGCGAAGTACTGCGTCACGACCTGATGGCCCAGCCGCCGGGTGCCCTGGTCCGGCGGCTCGACGCCGGACAGCATCCGCATGAGCGTGGACTTGCCCGCTCCATTCGGTGCGACGAGGGCGATGCGGTCGCCGCGCTCCACGTGGAGGTCGACCGACTTCAGCACGACGTTCTCCCCGTAGGCCTTGCGTACGCCCTTGAGCTCGAGCACCATGCGGCCGCTCTTCGGGCAGGCCGGGAAGGTGAAGTGCACGCGCTTCCGCTCCGGCGGCACTTCGATGATCGTGATCTTCTCGAGCATCTTGAGGCGGCTTTGCACCTGGGCGGCTTTCGTCGCCTGATAGCGGAACCGGTCGATGAAAGCCCGCATCCGCGCGGTTTCCTCGTCCTGCTCGCGGCGCGCCTGACGCAGCCGTTCGAGCCGCGCGTCGCGTTCGACGAGGAACGCCGAGTAGGTGCCCGAGTAGTCGTTGATCGCACGCAGCGAAATCTCGGCGATGCGGGTAACGACCGTGTCGAGAAAATAGCGGTCGTGCGAGACAAGAATGACGGCGTGGGGGTAGCCCTTGAGGTAGCCCTCGAGCCAGTTGCGGGCGTCCAGGTCGAGGTGATTGGTGGGCTCGTCGAGCAGCAGCAGCGTCGGCCGGCCGAGCAGCAGCTTGGCCAGCGCAATCCGCATCTGCCAGCCGCCGGAGAACGTCTCGGTCGGCTTGTCGAAGTCTTCGCGTGAAAACCCGAGCCCGTCGAGCACCTGCGTCACGCGCAGGTCGATGTTGTGGCCCTCGCCGTGCTCGAACACGTCGGTGAGCCCGTGATAACGGACGAGCAGCCGCTCGTGCTCGGTCTCGGCGACCGACGCGTCGGCCAGGGCGTGCTCGATGCGGCCCATCTCGGCCTTCGCCTCGAGCAGCGGCGCGAAGGCGAGCGAAGCCTCTCGGACGAGGGTCCGGCCGGCGTGTTCCAGCCCGTCCTGGGGCAGATAGCCGACGGTCAGGCCGGCGGGCCTGACAATGGCGCCCGAGTCGGCCTCCTCGAGGCCGGCCAGCATGCGGAGCAAGGTGGTCTTGCCGGCGCCATTCGGGCCGGCCAGGCCGACCCGCTCGCCGGCCGTGATCTGCCAGGTCACCCGGTCGAGCAGGACGCGGTCGCCGAAGGACTTCGTCAGGCTGGTGAGCTGAATCATGCGCGCGCGGGCGGGAAGGCAGTGTACCATCCCGCCCCCGATATACTCCAAGAGAGCCCCCGGGACCGTACAGACTGCAGCGTGCCGCCGGCCGTCTAAGCAGGCAGGACGAGCGGCTGGCCGGGACGCGTCGGGGGCCGCCTGTCAGGCGCCTGAAGGACGGATGATTCGGACCGACGAGGAGCTCGTCGCCCGCGCGACGGCGGGGGACACGGATAGCTTCAACCAGCTCGTAGGGCGCTGGGAGCGGCCGATCTACGCCCTCGCGTACCGGACGCTCGGCCGCGAAGAAGACGCACGGGACGTGGTTCAGGAAGCCTTCCTGCGCGCCTACCGGGGGCTCCGGGGATTCAAAGGGGAGGCGAAGTTCTCCTCCTGGCTCTACCGAATCACGCTCAACCTCTGCCGCGACTGGATGCGCCGCGAACGCCGGACCCCGATCGTGCAGGTAGCCGAGGGCACCGATCCGATGGATCTTGCCGACGCCTACGCGGCGCCGAGCGAGTCGGTCGAGGACCTGGTAGCGCGCCGAGAGATGTCTGCGGCCGTCAGGCAAGCGATGACCGAGCTGCCCGACGAGCAGCGCACGGCGATCATGCTGAAGGAGTACCAGGGATTGACGTTTCAGGAAATCGCGGACCTGCTCGACTGTCCGCTGAGCACGGTGAAGACGCGCCTGTATCAGGGGCTGACCGTTCTTCGGCGCCGCTTGGAGCGGCGGCAGTCGGAGGAGGCGAGCCTGCGGCGCGCGAGTTGGGAGAGCAGTTCATAGGTGCCAGCCATGTGTCATGAACGAGAACGACTGATTGCGTACGTCTACGACGACTGCGACGCGCCCGAGCGGCGTGCGGTCGAGGCGCATCTCGAGGGGTGCGCGGCCTGTCGGGCCGAGACGAGCGGGCTCCGCCGCGTGCGGCAGGACCTGCTGGCCTGGGAGGTGCCCGACCGCGACTCGGTGTGGCGGCCCTTTGCGCCGGCGCGGGTCGCGCCGTGGTGGCAGGGCGTGCCGGCCTGGGCCATGGCGGCCGCGGCGCTGGCCGTCTTCACGGTCGGCGCGACGGGCGGGGTCGTCACCCACGCGCTGATGCCGGATCGGCAGGTCGCCGCGGCCCAGCCTGTCGCGGACCGTGCCGTGGTGACCGCCGCGGTGAGCCCGGTCGAGCTCACCGCGCTCGAGGCCCGTATGCTGCAGGCGCTCCGCACCGAGCTCGACACGCGCCTGCCGCCGACGTCGGTCCCTGAGGTCGGACGCACGGACCTGACCGAAGCCGAAGACAGGCTGATCCGCCAGTTCCGCACGGAGGTCCTCGCCGCCGAGCGGCGGCAGGGCGCGCAGTTCGCGCGGATCCAGGAGTTCATGGAGGCGGTCGGGACCGATCTCCTGAAGAACACCACGCGGGTGAACGAGTTGAGCCGGACCGTCAACGAATGGACCGCCGGTCCCGGTCGTTAGTCGAGAGGCAGAGCCGTGAGAATCCAGATTCTTCTCGTTGGAATGTCGATGGCGCTGGCGGTTCCGGCTTCAGCCCAGCCGCCGGTCGCACCGGGGGACACGCAGGCGCAGGTCGAGGCCCTGGCTGACGCGGAGCTGCGGTCGCAGGTCACCGCGTTCAAGTACGTGCTGCGCGAGGCTGTCGAACGCGGCGGCCAGCGTCTGGCCGACTGGGCCGGGGGGATCGTGCCAGGCGTTCAGCTCGTGTTCGGGTCGGATCCCGTCGTCGACGCCATCCCGCTGCCGGGGTCGGGCGTGCTGTTCGAGGTCCGGGTACCCGAGATCATGCAGACGTCGATCATGCTGCTGGCGCTGCGGCAGCGCCTGCAGCCCGGCGCCCAGCCCGTCGCGGTACCTGCGCCCGGGCGGGTCAGCGCTACCGGCGTCGTGCCGGCCGACCCCATGGCCACGTTGGATCGCCGGACCGCCGACGAGAAATACTCGGAGTTCGTGCGCGAGGCGCTGCTCGACGCGACCATCGACGGGTCGCGAATTCTCGCCATCGAGCCGGGCCACTGGCTGACCGTCGCCGCGAGCGGCGTGGAGGAGCCGGTCGCGAACCCGCTCTATCGCACCTCGTCACGCAAGCTGATTCTGAGCATCAAGGGCGAGGACCTGCAGGCGCTGCGGGCCGGCGCCATCACGCGCGACGAGGCCCGCGCGCGCGTCCTGGAACGGCGGTTCTGATCTACAATCGGCGCGCCATGCCTTTCCGTCTTCCCATGGCGCTCGCGACGGTCGTCCTCGGGGCGGCCTGCGGCCCCACCGTGGACCTGACCGTCGATCTCGAGGTCGCCGCGGTCGAGTCCGGCTATTACGACAACGGCCTGAAGGACGACAAGCACCACCTGCTGCCGGCGATCGCCTTCCAGTTGCGGAACACGGGCGATCGCGACCTCGGCAGCCTGCAGTTGATGATCCAGTTCTGGAAGGACGGTGAGTTGGCCGAGTTCGACTCCCGGCTGGTTTCTGGTATCGACATCACGTCGGGCGGCGAGACCGTGCAACAGTGGGTCCGTGCCGAGAAGGGTTACACGCTCGAGGATCCAGACATCAGCGCGCTCTTCGGCCACAGTCTGTTCTCGGATTTCACGGTGAATCTCTTCGCGCGCCGATCCGGCCAGTTCGTGAAGATCGGGGAGTACAAGCTCGAGCGGCGCATCCTGCCGCGCGTCCGCGACTCCGGCCGTCCGTGACTGGCCGGGCCCCACTGCCTGCGGGCTCGCCATCGGCCACCCTCATCCGCCGGCTGGGTCCGCTCGACGGTGCGGCCATCGTCGTCTCCAACGTCATCGGCGGCGGCATCTTCTTCGTGCCCATCATCGTCGCCGGGCTCGTGCCCTCGCCGTGGATGATGCTCGCGGTCTGGGCGGGGGGCGGCCTCCTGGCGTTTGCGGGCGCGATGGCCTACGCGGAGCTGGCGGCGGTCCGGCCGCGCGCCGGCGGCGAGTACGTCTACCTGCGTGAGGCGTTCGGACAGAGCGCGGCGTTTCTGACCGGCTGGACGTCGTTCGTCGCCGGTTTCTCGGGCGCGATCGCCGCCGGGTCGGTGGCGCTCACCGACTACGTCGGCCGGTTCGTGCCCGTGGCCGCCGATCGCACGCCGCTCTTCACACTGCCCATTCCGCTCGCGCCGCTCCAGGTGACGCCGCAGGCGATCGTGGCGATTTCGGCGATCGGGGCCCTCTCGCTCGTGCACCTGCACGCCTCGGGCCGCTTCGTCCACAACGCGCTGGCCGGGCTGAAGGTCAGCGCGCTGGTGGTCTTCATCGCGCTGGGGCTCGCGCTGGGGCTCGGATCCTTCGGACACCTCGCGGTCACGCAGGAGGTCGCCGCGCCCGCCACCGGGTGGATCGTGGCGCTCGTGCCCATCATGTTCACCTACTCGGGCTGGAACGCGGCCGCGTACGTGGCCGAGGAGATGCGCGATCCCGGCCGCAACGTGCCACGAGCCCTCGCGCTTGGCACCGTCGCGGTCGTCGCCATCTATCTGGCGCTCAATCTGCTGTTCCTCTACGCGATGCCGATTGGCGAACTGGCGGCGCTCTCCGGCGGCCGGCTGACCGACATGGTGGCCGAGAGGCTGTTCGGGTTCGTGGCGGGCAACGTCCTCGCGGCGTTCACGATCGTGAGCATCGCGGCGAGCATCAGCGCGATGGTGTGGGCGGGCCCCCGCGTCTACTTCGCGATGGCCCGCGACGGCGTGTTTCTGCGAGCGGCAGGCCGCGTGCACCCACGGTTCCACACGCCGACGCTCGCCATCGGCGCGCAGGCCGTCTGGGCGTCCATCCTGGTGCTCTCAGGCACGCTCAGCCAGCTCGTGGCCTACACGGGGTTCGCAGTGGTCCTGTTTGCCGGCGTGGCGGTGGCCGCGCTGTTCGTCCTCCGCCGGCGGGAGCCGCACGCCGAACGCCCCTACAGCGCGCTCGGGTATCCGGTGGCGCCGGCGCTTTTTGTCGCGGCCAGCGCTCTAATGGTGACGTGGGAGATCTGGACCAACCCGCAGACGTCGCTCGCCGGCCTCGCGGTGATCGCGGCCGGATTTCCGATCTACTGGTACTTCGCGCGCCGGCTCAGTTGATCCTCTTCAGCGCGATCCGCTCGGTCAGCGTCTTGCCGGCTTCGACGACGAGCTCGCCCGTGTAGGGCTGGTATCCGTCGGCACGCAGCTCGAGCGCGTAGACGCCCTCGTCGAGCCGCAGATGATCCGACAGCCCGTCGAAGTCATCGACCGTGCCGACGAGCGCGCCGTCGATGTAGACCTTCGCGTCCTTCGGGCTGGCCTTCAGGCGGATCGACCCGAGACGTCGTTCGTCGTCACGGTCGTCGTCACGCGCCGCCCCGCCACCGTAGCCATATCCGTAATAGGGGCTCCAGCCGTACGGATAGTAGCCGTAGGGATCGTAGTAATAACCGCTGCGGTACCAGCGCCACGACGTCGCGCCCCAGATGCCCCACGGATTGAACTGGACCCAGCCGAAGCTCGGCCCCCAGCCGGTGCCGTAGTAGGGGAACCATCGGCCCCAGGGCCCGAAGAGTGGAACGTCCCCGCCCGTGACGCTGCGTCGAACCGCCGAACCGGTCGCGTTGCGCCCGTCGCGATCGCGGCCGCCGCTCACAATCGCGGAGCGTCCGGTCGAGACGGTGTCGCCCGTGCGGCCCGACGACCGGCCGGAGACGCGCGACGACGGCCTCGATGAGCTCGATGCGCCGGTCGGCCGCGACGACGCGCCGCTGCCGCCGCCCGAGGACGGAGGCGTGCGACTCGTCGCGCTCCCGGTCGACGACGCGCCGGCCGGACGCGGCCGCGCCTGCGCCTCGGACCCCGACGACGTCGACGAACCAGAGCCGGACGAAGCCGATCCGGATGACGCGGATCCCGAACCGCCCGTCGAGGACGCGGGCCTGGGGACGGCCTGCTCGGCTGCGACGACCGGCGCCGCGAGCCCAACCGACACGAGCATGCTGAGCACGAAGCGGGCTGATGCGGTCATGGGCTAATCTCCCGAGGTCCGATTTGCGAAGGACCCCACGGGCCAGAGTTGCAACACTCCTGCCACTTTACTCCTGTCTCGGGCGGGCGTAAACCTCCCGATTTCACGACGTTGCCAGCCGAATGTCCTCCGGCCTTGCCCTCCCGAGCGGACAGAACTACGATGGTTTTTCGGTCTTTCTTCGATCCTGATGCCTATGCCCAGAGTTTACGCCACGACCGTGCTTGCCGTCCGCCACGGGGGCCGGGCCGTCATGGCGAGCGACGGCCAGGTCACGCTCGGCCAGAGCGTCGTCAAGCACCAGGCGCGCAAGGTCCGTCGGCTGTACCACGACAAGGTGCTGGCCGGGTTCGCCGGCTCGGCGGCCGACGGCTTCGCGCTTTACAGCCGGTTCGAGAGCAAGCTCGAAGAGCACCGCGGCAACCTCGAGCGCGCGGCAGTGGAGCTGGCGAAGGACTGGCGGACGGACCGCGCGCTCCGGCGGCTCGAGGCGATGCTGATGGTGGCCGACACGCGCGCGACGTATCTGCTCTCGGGCACCGGCGACCTCATCGAGCCGGACGACGGGGTGCTGGGCATCGGCTCGGGCGGGTCGTTCGCGATGGCCGCCGCGCGCGCGCTCATCCGGCACAGCACGCTGGATGCGCGGGCGATCGTGGAGCAATCGATGTCGATTGCGGCCGGCATCTGCATCTACACGAACGACCACGTCACGGTCGAAGAGCTCTGATGACCCCCATCTATCTTCCCGAGTCGTCGGCGTCGCTGGCCGAAGCGCTCACGCCGCGCGAGATCGTCGCTGAGCTCGACAAATATGTCGTCGGGCAGGCCAAGGCCAAGCGGGCGGTGGCGATCGCGCTCCGCAACCGGTATCGCCGGCAGCGGCTGTCGGCCGAGATGGCCGAGGAAGTCGCGCCCAAGAACATCCTGATGATCGGGCCGACGGGCGTCGGCAAGACGGAGATCGCGCGCCGGCTGGCGAAACTGGCGCAGTCGCCGTTCCTGAAGATCGAGGCCTCGAAGTTCACCGAGGTCGGGTACGTCGGCCGGGACGTGGAGTCGATGATTCGCGACCTCGTCGAGATCGCGGTGACGCTGGTGCGCCAGGAGCGGGAGATCGAAGTGCGCGCGAAGGCGCGCGACGCGGCCGAGGAGCGGCTGCTGGACCTGCTGTTGCCGCCGTCGCCCGCCGCGTCGCCCTCGCCGCTCGGCGAAGCATCGACCGATGCGCACATGGCGCGTGAGCACGCGAAGGCCACGCGCGAGCGGCTGCGCGAGCAGCTGCGCGAGGGCCGGCTCGACACGAAGACGGTCGAGGTCGAGACGCGCGACCGGTCGATGCCCTCGTTCGAGCTGGTGTCGGGGTCGTCGGTCGAGGAGATTGGCGTCAACCTGCGCGACATGATGCCCGGGTTCTTCCAGGGCAAGATGCGCCGCCGGAGGATGTCGGTCGCCGACGCGTTCGATCACCTGACGCAGGAAGAGGCGCAGAAGCTGATCGACATGGAGACCGTGTCGAAGGCGGCCGTCACCCGCGTCGAGCAGGCCGGCATCATCTTCCTCGACGAAATCGACAAGATCGCCGGCAGCCACGGCGTGCAGGGGCCCGACATCAGCCGCGAAGGAGTGCAGCGCGACATCCTGCCGATCGTCGAAGGCACGACCGTCAACACCAAGCACGGGACGGTGAAGACCGATCACATCCTGTTCATTGCCGCCGGGGCCTTTCACGTGTCGAAGCCGTCCGACCTCATTCCCGAGCTGCAGGGACGGTTTCCCATCCGCGTGGAGCTCGACGCGCTCGGCAAGGACGACTTCATCCGCATCCTCACCGAGCCGCGGAGCGCGCTCATCAAGCAGTACACGGCGCTGATGTCCACCGAGGGCGTGACGCTCGAGATCACGACCGAGGCCATCGAACGGCTGGCCGAGCTCGCGACCCTCGTGAACGAACGGACCGAGAACATCGGCGCGCGGCGCCTGCACACCGTGATGGAGCGGTTGCTCGACGAAGTCTCGTTCCACGCGCCGGAGCTCGGAGGTCAGACCATCCGCATCGACGGCGGCTACGTGGACCGGATGCTGGCGGACATCGCGACGAGCGACGACCTGTCGCGGTACATCCTGTGACCCTTTGGCAGACGGGGCTCGCCGCCGCCGTGGTGGGGGTCCTCGCCTGCGGGTGCGGCAAGAAGGGTGCGCCGCAGGCGCCGTTCCGGCCGGATCCCGCGCGCGTCACCGAGATGACGGCCCGTGCCGTCGACACCCGCGTCGAGCTGATCCTGACGCTGCCGGGGGAGAACGCCGACGGCACGACGCCGTCGATCATCGATCGTGTCGAGCTCTACGCCGTGCAGGCGCTGGCGGACGGGTCGACTCCAGCCGCCCCGGCGCCGCCGCCCATGCCCCCGTCGGCCATCGCGCAGCGCGAGCACCTGGTGACCACAGTCGAGCTGGCGAAGCCGGCGGCGCCCGGGGCCGCGGTCGAACCGGCCTCCGCACCCCCCGTCGAGCTGACGATCCCGCACGACATCTCGTCCATCCTGTCGGCGGGCGCGCCGGGCGTCCCGCTGCCGTCGCTTCGCTACGTCGTCGTCGGCACGGGACGCGGGCGACGCGGGCCGCCGTCTGCCGCCGTGGACGTGCCGCTCGCGCGCCGGCCGCCGGCGCCGGCTGCCGTGCGTGTCGCCTACACGGAGACTACGATGACCGTGGCGTGGGAGCCGGCTGGCGAGGGACTTGCGGCGCACGTCGACGAGGTTCTGCCGCCGGCCGTACCCTCGCGGCCAAGTCGGCGATCGTCTGCGCCGGTGACGGCCGGCGAGTTCGACATGCCCGTCGTGTTCGGCAAGCCCGTATGCCTCGAGGTCCGTCACGTGCTGGTCGCCGGGCGCGCGTCGGTCGAAGGCCCCGCCGCGCCGGTCGTCTGCGTCACGCCGGCCGATCGGTTCCCGCCGCCGGTCCCGGACGCGCTCGTCGCGATCGCCGAGGAAGGCGCGGTCGTGTTGACATGGCGCGGCGTCGCCGCCGCCGATCTAGCGGGCTACGTGGTCTTGCGCGGTGAGGGCACGAGTGAGACACTGCAGCCGCTGACGCCGGCGCCGATTGCCGAGCGGACGTTCCGGGACGCGACAGCGCGCCCGGGCGTGACGTACGCCTACGCGATCGTGGCGCTGGACCGCGCGTCACCGCCGAATCGGAGCGCGGAGTCCGCGCGGCAGACGGTGACGGCGAGATAGGGTTCGCGGTGCGCGGTGCGCGGTTCGCGGTGCGCGGTTTGCGGTTCGCGGATCTCGGGTCCTGGCGCTCGTGAGGTGGCATGCTTCGTCTGTATCGCATCGAACATGAGGGCGCGCCGCGGTACGCGGCGGCGCAGAACGGCACGTGGCGGCTCGTCGAGGGCGACGTGTTCGGCGAGCACCGCGAGGGCGCCGAGATCCCGTCCGAAGGGCACCGGCTGCTCGCGCCGGTCGAGCCGTCCAAGATCGTGTGCGTGGGGCTCAACTACAGGGACCACGCGGCCGAGCAGGGCAAGGCGCTGCCGGAGGAGCCGCTGATTTTCATCAAGCCGTCTACGTCGGTCATTGGGCCGGGTGCGGCAATCGAGGCGCCGGAATGGGCGGGCCGGATCGACCACGAGGCGGAGCTGGGCATCGTCATCGGCAAGCGCGCCCGGAACGTTCCCATCAACCGGGCGCACGAGTTCATCCTGGGGCTCACCGCGGTCAACGACGTCACGGCGCGCGAGCTGCAGAGCAAGGACGGGCAGTACACGCGGGCGAAGGGCTTCGACACGTTCGCGCCGGTCGGGCCGTGCATCACGGTGGGACTCGACGGGAAGGACCTGCAGGTGCGCGGATACGTCAACGGCGATCTGCGGCAGGACTCGCGCACGCGCGAGCTTATCTTCACGATTCCCGAGATGGTGGCATTCGTCACGTCGGTGATGACGCTGCTTCCGGGCGACATCATCTCGACCGGGACGCCGTCCGGCGTCGGGCCCATTCGGCCCGGCGACCAGGTGACCGTGCACGTCGAGGGCGTCGGGGCCTTGACCAATCCGGTCACGGCCCGGGCGATGTAAGGGAGACGCACCCATGAAGCTGTTCATCGACTCCGGCAACGTCCGCGACATCGAGTCGCTGGTGCCGCTCGGCATCATCGACGGCGTGACGACGAACCCGTCGCTGATGGCCAAGGAAGGCGGCGATCCGCGGGCCATCATCAAGCGGATCTGCCAGATCGTGCAGGGACCGGTGAGCGCCGAGGTGGTCTCCACGTCGGCGGCCGACATGATCGCCGAGGGCCGCGAGCTCGCGACGATCGACGACCACGTCGTCGTCAAGTGCCCGTTCACGCGGGACGGCGTCCGCGCGACGAAGACGCTGGCGGCCGACGGGATCCGCGTGAACGTGACGCTCGTGTTCTCGCCGACCCAGGCACTCATCGCGGCGAAGGTCGGCGCGGCCTACGTGAGCCCGTTCGTCGGCCGGCTCGACGACATCTCGACCGACGGGATGGGGCTGATTCAGCAGATCGTCGGGATCTACGACAACTTCGACTTCGGGACCGAAATCCTCGTCGCCTCGGTCCGCCATCCGATGCACATCGTCCAGGCGGCCACGATGGGCGCCGACGTCTGCACCTGTCCGCCGGCCGTCATCGAGGCCTGTTTCAAGCACCCGCTCACGGACATCGGGCTCGAGAAGTTTCTCGCCGACTGGCAGAAGGCCCAAGGCGCCAGGGCGTAGACGGTTCGCGGTTCCCGGTGTATTGACGATGACCCCTGAGGAGCGGTTAGCGGAGCTCGAGCGGCTGGCGGAGCTCGGCGGGGGCGAGGAGCGGCTGCGGCGGCAGCACGAGGCCGGCAAGCTCACCGCGCGCGAGCGGGTCGATTTGCTGTTCGATCCCGGCACGTTCGAGGAGCTCGACAAGCTCGTCACGCACCGGTGCCGCGACTTCGGCATGGAGGACGAGATCGTGCCGGGCGACGGCGTGGTCGCGGGGCACGGGCGCGTCGACGGGCGGCCGGTGTACGCCTTCGCGCAGGACTTCACGGTTTTCGGGGGGTCCCTCTCGGAGACCAACGCCGCGAAGATCGTCAAGGTCATGGACCTGGCGGTCCGGATGGGCGCGCCCATCGTCGGGCTGAACGACTCGGGCGGCGCGCGGATCCAGGAAGGCGTGCTGTCGCTCGGCGGGTATGCCGACATCTTCCTGCGGAACACGCTGGCGTCGGGCGTCGTGCCGCAGATCTCGGCCATCATGGGCCCGTGCGCCGGCGGCGCCGTCTACTCGCCGGCCATCACCGACTTCAACGTCATGGTCGACGGCTCGAGTTACATGTTCGTCACCGGGCCGGACGTCATCAAGACGGTGACGCACGAGGAGGTCACGAAGGAAGAGCTCGGCGGCGCGATGACGCACAACGCGAAGAGCGGCGTCGCCCATTTCGCGGTGCCGGACGACAAGGCCTGCATCCTGCTGATTCGCGAGCTGCTCGGCTACCTGCCCTCGAACAACCTCGACGACCCGCCACGCCGTCCGTCGGCCGACCCGGTCGATCGCGAGGACGCCGCGCTCGACCATCTGGTGCCCGATCAACCCAACCAGCCGTACGACATTCTCGATCTGATCCACGCCGTGGTGGACGACGGCGCGTTCCTCGAGGTGCACCAGCACTACGCCAGGAACATCGTCGTCGGGTTCGCCCGGCTGGGCGGGCGGCCGGTCGGTGTGGTGGCGAACCAGCCGGCGGTGCTGGCCGGGGTGCTCGACATCAGCTCGTCGGTCAAGGGCGCGCGGTTCGTGCGGTTCTGCGACGCCTTCAACATCCCGCTCGTCACGTTCGAGGACGTGCCCGGCTTCCTGCCGGGCGTCGAGCAGGAGCACGGCGGCATCATCCGTGCGGGCGCGAAGCTGCTCTACGCGTTCGCGGAAGCCACCGTGCCGAAGGTCACCGTCATCACGCGCAAGGCGTACGGCGGGGCGTACTGCGTGATGTCGAGCAAGCACATCCGCACGGACTTCAACTACGCGTTCCCGTCGGCCGAGATCGCGGTGATGGGGCCGGAAGGCGCCGTCAACGTGCTGTACCGCCGTGAGCTGGCTGCCGCCGGGGATCCGGCGGCGCTGCGGGCGAAGCTCGTGGCCGAGTTCCGGCAGAAGCTGGCCAATCCGTTCATCGCGGCGGCGCGCGGCTTCATCGACGAGATCATCCACCCGCGCATGACGCGCGCGAAGCTCGTAGCGGCGCTGGCCAGCTGCGACAACAAGCGCGCGAAGAACCCGCCGAAGAAACACGGGAACATCCCGCTCTGATGAAAGTTCTCATCGCCAACCGCGGCGAGATCGCCGTCCGCATCATTCGCGCCTGCCGCGAGCTGGGGCTCGGCACGGTGGCGGTCTACTCCGACTGCGACCGCACGGCGCTCCACGCGCGGCTGGCCGACGAGGCGTGGCATCTGGGGCCCAGCCCGGCGTCGGAGAGCTACCTGCGCATCGACCGGATCGTCGATGTCGCCCGGCGGGCGGGCGCAACGCTCGTGCATCCCGGCTACGGGTTCCTCGCCGAGAACGAGGACTTCGCCGCGGCGTGCGCGGCGGCGGGGCTGACGTTCGTCGGGCCGTCGGCCGGCGCGATCGCGCGCATGGGCAGCAAGACGGCTGCGCGCCAGGCGGCGGCGGCCGCGGGCGTGCCGGTCGTGCCTGGGGCGGTTGAGTCGTATCCGGAACACGCCCCGGAGGCGGCAATCGCGGCCGAGGCCGATCGCATCGGGTACCCGCTGGTCGTCAAGGCGGTGGCGGGTGGCGGCGGCAAGGGCATGCGCACGGTGACCGAGTCCGCGGGTCTGTCGTCGGCCATCCGCGCGGCGCGGTCGGAAGCGAAAACGGCGTTCGGCGACGCGGCGATCTACCTCGAACGCCGGCTGGTCAAGCCCCGGCACGTCGAGATCCAGCTTCTCGCCGACCAGCACGGCACGGTGCTGCCGTTCGTCGAGCGCGAGTGCTCGATTCAGCGGCGGCACCAGAAAGTCGTCGAGGAGTCGCCATCGCCGGTCTTGCCGGCCGGGACGCGCCAGGCGATGGCCGCGTGCGCGGCGCGGATCGCGCGTGAAGTCGGCTACGCGAACGCCGGCACGATCGAGTTCCTCCTCGATGCCGACGGGCAGTTCTTCTTCCTCGAGATGAACACGCGCCTGCAGGTCGAGCATCCCGTCACGGAGATGGTAACCGGCGTCGATCTCGTGCAGTGGCAGCTGCGCATCGCGCGGGGCGAGCGGCTGACCGTGACGCCCGAGCAGGCGCTCACGCCTCGCGGCCACGCGATCGAGTGCCGCATCTACGCGGAGGATCCCGATCGCGGTTTCATGCCGTCGCCCGGCCTCGTGCGCGCGCTGGCGACGCCGGGCGGCCCCGGCATCCGCGACGACCGCGGCGTGGCCGAGGGCTTCGAGATCCCGGTCTTCTATGACTCCATGATCGCGAAGCTGGTCGCGTGGGGCGCGACGCGAGCCGAGGCCGTCGCCCGGCTTGCCCGCGCCCTGAACGAGTACCGGGTCGTCGGCGTCCAGACCACCGTGCCGTTCTTCCAGTGGGTGGTGCGTCAGCCCGCCTTCCGCGACGCCGAGTTCGACACGACGTACCTCGATCGCGTGCTCGCGGATCGCAACGGGCGGCCGTTCGTCGAGCCGGGCGACGACGATGAGAGGCATGCGGCGATCGCGGCGGCGCTTGGCACCTGGTTCCGCGCGCGCCGCGCCGCGGCCCTGAGCCCCGCCGCCGACGGCGGCGCCTGGCGCCGCGCGGCGCGGATCGACGGAGTGCGGTCGTGACGTTTGAAGTAGAGGTCGCCGGCCGGCTGCGCCGGGTGGCGATCGAGCCCGTCGGCCCGGCCGACGCCGCGGGCGGACGGTTCCGCGTGGCCGTCGACGATCACGTGTTGGAGGTCGACGCGCGGCCGACCGACCTGGGGCTGTCGCTTATCACGTCGGACCGTACCGTGCTGGACGCGGCGCTCACGGGCCTGCCGCGGGGCGAGTGGATCGTCGAGTTTCCGCACGTCGTCATCCGGGCGGCGGTGGACGCGCGCCGCTTCCGCCGGACCGACAGCGGCGACGCCTCCGGCGGCTCCGGACTGCAGCGGCTGGTGGCGCCGATGCCCGGCCGCGTCGTGCGCGTGCTCGTCAAACGTGGTGACGAGGTGCAGGCCCGCCAGGGCCTGGTCGTCGTCGAGGCGATGAAGATGGAGAACGAGCTCAGAGCCGCGCGCGCGGGCCGCGTCACCGACGTCGCCGTCGTCGAAGGCGCGTCGGTCGAATCGGGGCGTCTGCTCGTCGTCGTCGAGTAGGCGAGCGGGGTAAGCTGAAGGCGTGAGCGAGGCACCCCAGCCGCCGCCGGCCGGCGCGACGCCGGGCGGGGCGAAGCTCCGCGTCCGGGGCCGCAAGCGCCGCGCGCTCGGCCGCTGGACGCGCCGGTTCCTCGAGCTCGGAGCGGCGGCGATCGCGGCGACCGTCGTGTCGTTTTTCAGCGTCGATCTCGGCCGCGTTCCCGGTCTCGACCTGGCCGAACGCGCCGAGCGGGCCGCCACGGCCTTCCTGCAGCGGCCGATGCACATCGGCCGCCTCTCGGCGCGCATCACGCCGGGCCTGTTCTCGCTCGAGAACGTCGTCATCGAGGGCCGTGAGCCGGGCGACCGGCCGTTCCTGTCCGCGGGCCGGATCGACGTCCAGATTGACTGGTCCGCGCTCTGGCGCAACGAGGTTGTCCTCGAGGTCACGATGAGCGACTGGGACATGGTGATCGAGCGCTGGGCCAACGATCGCCACAACATTCCCCGCCTGCGCGTCGGCGGCGGGACGCCGTCGGCCGGTCCCCCGCGCTTCCGGCCGCGCGTCAACTTCGTGTACGCGCTTCGCGGGTCGTTCAGCTACGAGGACCACGGCGCCCCGTGGAGCATCGAGGCGCCGGACATCAACGTGAACGTCGTCCGTAACCGCGCCCTCTCCGAGTACGACGGCACCGCGCGGTTCGACGGCGGTACCGTCCGCATCCTCGACTTCCTGCCGATGTGGACCAACTTCGCAACCCGGTTCACAATCGACGGCTCCAAGGTGCGGCTGCACGAGATCGATCTCGAGACCGACGGCGCGCGATCCGCGCTGACCGGCGTCGTGGACTTCGGCAACTGGCCGGAGCAGCGATACGAGATCCAGTCGGTTGTCGATTTCCCGAGGATGCGCGAGATCTTCTTCACGGCCAACTCGGACTGGGCGTTCGGCGGGCAGGGCCGCTTCACAGGGTTCTTTCACCTGTTCAAGGAAGGCCGGGAGCTGTCGGGCGACTTCACGAGCAGCCTCGCGATGGTCAACGGCTTCGAGTTTCCGAATCTGACGGGCTCGCTGACCTGGCTCGACGACAGCTTCGTCGTGCACCGTGCCGAGTCCGACTTCAACGGCGGTCGGATGAACCTGACCTACGGGCTGGCGCCGCTCGGCACGCCTGGCGGCGCCACGGCGACTTTCACGTCGAACTACGAGGGCGTCGATCTCGCCAGCTTCGGGCGGCGGTTCGATTGGGGCGGGCTCGACCCGAGAGGCCGGCTCGCGGGCCGGGTTGCGATGACGTGGCACAACGGGCGGTTCAGCGAGACGCTGACTGGCGAGGGGCAGACGTCCATCACGCCGGACGGCGGCGCGCGGCTCGCGACGGCCGCGATGCCGCCCGAACCGTACGCGCGTCCGCTCAGGTCGGGGATTCCCTTCGACGGCGTGGCGCCGCTCGGAGCGTTCGTCATCGGCGGCGACCTGCGCTACCAGTTCGGCCCGGAGGGCCTCACGTTCCGCGACAGCTGGGCGGCGACGCCGACGACGTACCTGGCTTTCAGCGGCACGTCGGGGGAGGAGGCGGCCGACTACGCCTTCCGAGCGACCAGCTACGACTGGCAAGCGAGCGACCGGCTGCTGGCGGCCGTCCTCACCTCGCGCGGGTCGCGGACCAGCGCGTTCGAAGTCGGCGGACGCGGCACGTTCGACGGCCGGCTCACCGGGTCGTTCTCGGCGCCGCGCGTCACGGGCGCGTTCGCGAGCGAGGGGCTGACGGCCTGGGACGTCGAGTGGGGCGAGGCGACCGGGACGCTCGCCGTCGAGGGCGGGTTTGTCCGCATCACGAACGGCCGCGTGCGCGGCCGCGCCGGGGGCACGATCGCGACCGACGGGCTCTTCTCGCTCGGGTTCCGCGACGACGGCCGGGACGAGATGGACTCGACGTTCCACGTTGCCGGCTGGCCGCTGGCCGACGTGCGACACGCGTTCGGACTCGACGACTGGCCGATCGACGGGACGATTGACGACGCGCGGCTCGCGCTGCGCGGGCCGTACCGGCGGCCGTTCGGAGACGGGCGCCTGCGGATTGCGCCTGGCGCCGCGTGGGAGGAGAGCTTCGCGTCGGCCGAGGGCGATCTCCAATTCGAGGGCGACGGCCTGCAGATCGGCTCGGTCGTCATGAACAAGGCCGGCGGCGTCGTGCGGGGCGCGGCGCACATCGGGTGGGACAACACCTACGATTTCGACGCCGACGGAGATCGCATTCCGGTCGAGTCGCTCGACAACTTCCGGTCGGAGCGGGTGCCGGTCACCGGCGTGATGCGGTTCACGGCGACCGGCGGGGGGTCGTTCGACGACCCGACCTATCAGGTGTCGCCGGTCATTCCCGACCTGTACGTCGGCGACGAGTTCGTCGGCCAGGTGAGCGGCCGGCTGACGGTACGCGGCGAACTCATGACGGTCGACAACTTCCTGGCCACGTCGGCGCGGGGTATCGTCAACGGCTCGGGCCGGGTCGCGCTCGACGACGACGCCCAGGCCGTCCTGGACCTCAACTTCTTCGAAGCGCTGCTCGATCCGTATCTTCGCTTCTTCTGGCCGGACCTGGCGGGCTACGCCGTGGCCACGGCGTCCGGCCGGATCCACGTCGAGGGTCCGCTGAGCACGCCGGAGGCGATCCTCGTCACGGCGACGGTCGACACGGCGCAGCTGGCAATCCTCGACTTCGACCTCCGCAACGAAGTTGACGACGCCGGGAGGCCCGTGCCGGTGCGCCTGTCGTTCCGCAACAACCGCTTCACGATCGACCACCTGCGGCTGACCGGCGAGCACACGAGCCTGGCACTCACGGGCGGCGTGAACCTGACCGACTCGACCGTTGATGTCGGGCTGGCCGGTGGCGCCAGCCTGACGATCCTCCAGCTCTTCTTTCCGGAGGTCCGTGCGAGCGGCAGCGCGTCGCTCAGGGCGACCATCGTGGGCTCGCTCGAGGACTACCGCCTGGCCGGCCGGGCCGATATCGCCAGCGGCCGGCTCCGGCACAGCGCCTTTTCCCACAGCCTGACGGACATCAGCGGGCCGATTGTGTTCGACCGCAGCGGCGTCAACCTGGATGGCCTGACCGCGCGGCTGGGCGACGGCCGGGTGCAGTTCGGAGGCGCGATTCTCCTCAGCGGGACGACCATCACCGAGTTCATGGTGCGCGCGCACGGCACGGCGATGAACCTGCGGTATCCCGAGGGCCTGCGCTCGACCGTGAACGCCGACCTGGCGCTCACCGGTCCGCGCGAGGCGCCGCTCCTGAGCGGCTCGGTGGACGTGCTGCGCGCCAGCTATCGCGCGCCGCTCGACCCGAACGCGAGCCTGCTCGGGTACGCGGCGGCGGCGTCGGGCCAGCTCGGCGGGGAGGTGCAGCCGCCGCAGCCGCCAGCGGCGGAAACCGGGTTCCCGCTCGTGTTCGACGTCCGGATCGTGGCGGCCCGGCTGCCCGATCCGGTAATCCAGCTGCCGGACGCGACGATCTGGGCGAGCGCCGACCTGCATTTTTCGGGGACCGTCGATCGCCCGCAGCTTTCCGGCGTCATCACGCTGGATCAGGGCGAGCTGTCGTTTGCAGGCAATCGCTACACCGTGCAGCGCGGGTCGGTCGAGTTCCTGTCCGGTCCGGCCGGCTTCGAGCCGTTCTTCGACGTCGAGGTGGAGGCGCGCATCCGGGTGCCGCGCCAGACCTATCGGGTGAATCTGCGCGTCACGGGGACCCAGAGCGCGTTCGTGCCGACGCTGACGTCCGACCCGCCCCTCTCGAGCGACATCGACATCCTCGGGCTCATCTTCGGCGAGCTGCCCGATCTCGGACGCGTCGAGCAGCGCGCGCTTCAGTCGCCGCAGCAGGCGCAGGCCATGTTGCTGCGGTCGGCCGCCGCGCAGATCCTGACGTCGCCCATCACGAGCGGCGTCGAGCGCGTCGTCCAGCAGGCCGTGCCGATCGACACGCTGGTGATCACGCCGGTGCTCGGCGACGACACGGTTCCGGGATTCAACCCGACGGCGCGGATGACCATCGGCACGCGGCTGACGAGCCGCGTGTTCGTGACCTACTCGCGGACGCTCAACGCCGCGCAGTACGAGGTGATCCTGATCGAGTACGACCAGAACGACCGGCTGTCGTGGGTGCTGTCCCGGAACGAAGATCGGACGTTCGCACTCGACTTCCGGCTGCGGTACGTCTTCTGATGGTCGCCCGGGCCGCGCGTCCGATCCTCGTCGCGGCGCTCCTCTCGGGCGCGGCCGGGCCCGCCGACGCACAGTCAGCCGTCGAGCGGTTCGTCGGCCGCCCCGTCGCCGAAATCCGCGTCGAGGTCGAGGGCCAGCCGCAAAGCGACTCCTCGCTCCTCTCGCTGGTCGTGATGCGCGTCGGCGATCCGCTGACGGTGGCCGCCATCCGCGAGACCATGGATCACTTCGGCGCGCTCTCGCGATTCGACGACGTCCAGTTGCTCGTCGGCGAGACGGCGGCGGGACTGGTCCTCACGGTGGCGCTCGAACCCCGCCATCCCATCGACCGGCTCGAGTTCCGCGGCCAGCTGGGCCTGCCGGCGGGCGAGCTGGAACGCACCGTGCGGGCGCTGTTCGGCGGGTTGCCGCCCGCCACGGCCAACCTTCGCAGCATCGAGCAGGCGCTCGAGCGCGCGCTGAATGACGAGGGCTTTCTGACCGCCCGGGCGTCTGCCGGCACGGAGCCGAATCACGAACTCGACCGCGCGACGCTCGCGCTCTCGATCGACGCCGGGCCGCGGGCGAGAATCGCCGCCGTCACGGTCGAGAACGACTCGCCCCTGTCCGTCCGCGACATTCAGGACCGGACGGGCGCCGTAGCCGGTCAGCCGTATCGCCCCCGGGCGCTCGCGACGGCGCTCGCGAGCCTGCGCGACGACCTGAGCAGCCGTGGGTACCATCTGGCATTCGCGAACCAGCAGGTCGCCGAGTCGGCCGACCGCAGCGCCGTGGACCTCGCACTGGTGGTGGGCGCCGGACCGAGGATCCGCGTCGAGTGGGCCGGCGATCCCCGACCGGGCGGCCGCGTGGAGGACCTCGTGCCGATCCAGCGGGAAGGATCGGCGGACGACGATCTGCTCGAGGACACCGACCGGATCATCCGGACCGCGCTGCAGCGGGACGGCTACCGCAACGCGGCGGTGTTTCACACCCGCGAGGAACGCGACGGCGAGCTGGTCATCACGTTTCACGTCACGCGCGGCCGCAGGTTCCGCCTCGCCCGGGTGGACCTGCCCCAGGCGCTCCACGTCGACGCGGAGACGATCGCGGACGCGCTGGGCCTGACGGCCGGCAATCCGATTGTGGACGACCGCGTGCTGCAGGGCATGAACCGCGTGCTGCTCGAGTACCAGCGGCAGGGCTACTACAAGGTCGAGGCGGTGCCCGAGTACGCCGAGGACGCGACGCGATCGACGCCGGCCGAAGCCTGGCTCGTGCTGCATCCGGCGATCACCGAAGGCCCGCGCGTCCTCGTGGACGGCGTCGCCCTCGAGTTCGCCGACGGTCCGCCCCGGATGCCGGAAGGCGAGCTGCGCGCGCTGATGCGGTCGCGGACTCGCGAGCCGTATTCGGTCGCCGCCGTGATCTTCGATCGCCTCGACATCGAGACGCTCTACCGCAACCAGGGATTCCGGGCCGCCACCATCGTCGTGCGGGAACCGCGGTTCTCGGCGGACGAGACCGAGGTTGACCTTGCCTTCCACATCACCGAAGGCCCGCAGACCCTCGTCGGCGAGATCACCGTGGTGGGCAACCGGCGCGTGCTCGCGCAGACCATTCTCGATCGCATCACGCTGCGCCCAGGCGAGCCGCTCGGGCCGGCCGCGCTCACCGAGAGCCGCCGCCGGCTGACCGAGCTCGGCATCTCGCGCGCCACGTTCAGCGAGCAGCAGCGCTCGCCGGGCGACAACCGGGCCCACGTCATCCTCTCGGTTGACGAGGCGCCCGCGACGACGTTCGGCGTCGGCGGCGGCGTGGAGGTGCTGAACCGGACGCGGTCGGTCGCCGGTCAGGGCATCGAGGACGTGCTCGAGCTGGCGCCGCGCGGCTTCCTCGAGATCTCCCGGCGCCACATCGGCGGACGCGACCGGACGGTGAGCGCGTTCGGCCGCGTCAGCCTCAAGCGCGCGACCATCAAGGACGAGGATTCGGGCGGCCCGTTCGGCTTCATCGAATACCGGACGACCCTGACCTACCGGGAGCGGCGGGCGTTTCAGACCGACGCGGAGGTGCTCTTCGGAGTCACGTCCGAACAGGCCACCCGGACGACGTTCAA